>Ga0179594_10000051_pt1 | contig 50299 bp, 53 predicted proteins | sample CZOMad1_1_08_16f_FD_148625 | JGI IMG/M metagenome (GOLD analysis project Ga0179594, IMG submission 148625) | Vadose zone soil fungal communities from Angelo Coast Range Reserve, California, USA - CZOMad1_1_08_16fungal (Illumina Assembly) | ecosystem: Environmental > Terrestrial > Soil > Vadose...
GTCGCTATGGTTGGCTAGACCTTTAACGTTTGAAACTTCCATTCAATACAACCCGCCGGTTTATCCCGGCGCACCGGAGAATAAACGATGCTAAAGACAAGTGCCCTGGCAGTTTTATTGTTTAGCGCCATCGGCGCTGCGCAGGTTAAAACGGCAAGGCCATACCCCATTGATGCTAATCATTCAACGGTTGGTTTCTCAGTTTCCATTATGGGTGATTTATCCAAGGTCAACGGCAAGTTTACAGAATTTGCGGTACGCTTACGAACGATGAGAAAGACATTACCAAGTCATCGGTGAATGTGGTAATTAAGGCCGCGAGCATCAATACTGGAATCACCGCGCGCGACAACCATCTGAGGTCTGCAGATTTCTTTGACGTGCAGAAGTATCCTGAAATCACTTTCCAAAGCAAACACATCGAGAAGAAGGGAAAGCAATTGTTGGTCACCGGCACTTTCACCATGCACGGCGTCAGTAAGGAAATAGCTCTTCCTTTTCAGATCACCGGAGTAAGCAAAGAGCCGACATCGAAAAAGATGAACCTCGGGTATTCAGCGCGCACTGTACTCAACCGCAGAGACTACGGAATAAACTGGACTCACCCGCAGGTTCCTAATTTCATCGGCGACAATGTGGAGATAGAGATTAACCTGATTACGAAGGCAATAGACATTAACTAGAATCCATATCTCCATTTTTGATCTCGCTATAGCAGGAAACGTGAAAGGGTTGTGAAGCAATGTCAGTCAAAACAAAGATGAGTAGCTTCATTTGCGTCGTACTGTGTTTAGGCGTTGTCTGTCTGATCACAAACCGCTCTGTCAAGGTGGCGGCGGCACGGGAAGAGCAGCCGACGAGAGTCGCGGCGGGCGCACCTGTACTCAATTCGTCACAAAGCCTCTTGCGTATGAGCTACGCCGCGACAAAATCCTCCGGACCTGCGCAGGGGGTGCTGGGTGAAAAAACGGTCGATCAGACGCGCAAAAACATACAGGTACTGAAGGGCTTGCCCGACTCGCAGCTTTTCCTTTTGATGAATTTTGTTGCAACGTCGCTGGGTCAGCAGTGCAGCTTCTGTCACGTTCAGCAAGGCAAAGACCCAAAGAAGGGATTCACAAACTGGGTTTGGGAGAGTGATGAAAAACCGGAGAAGGAGACTGCTCGCCGGATGATGCAGATGGTGCTGTCTATCAAAGCGAACAACAAAGTCGATTTCAGAGAGAAAGACGTAACCTGCTATACCTGCCACCGCGGACAGAAGCAGCCCACCGGACTTCCGCCTATGCCCTTGGCTCGGTCAGGTCATGAGCCGGGACCGAACGACACAGCGCCTAGCGTGCGCATAACTCTACCTTCAGTTGAGCAAATATTTAGTAAGTACATTGAGGCCGTAGGAGGCAGCGCCGTGACCGGCACGAAAACACTTGTGCTGAAAGGTAAGCGCGAGGCTTCGCAGGATCGCAATTGGCCGAACGAGATCACTCTTGCAGATCCCGACAAATTCTTAATCATTGCTATTACACCTCAGGGCACAGTCCGCCAGGTCGTCAACGGCGACAAGGGCTGGGTAATGAACGGAGCCAATGTACGAACCCTGGCGCCGGCAGCAGCCGTCGAGGCTAAACGTAGCTCGAACGAACTCTTCAACATCGTCAAGGTGAAGCCCTCACAGAGCATGAGGCTTGGAGGAATGCAAAAAGTCCGTGAACGGGATGCTTACGTTGTCGAGAACGCGACGGATGCCAAGACTGAACGTTATTACTTCGACTCTCAGACGGGGCTGCTGCTGAGGAAGATGACTCTCAACAAAACTTTGCTAATGCCGTTTCCCGAACAGCTCGACTTTCAAGACTACCGCGATGTGGATGGCGTGAAAGTTCCGTTTACAATCCGCTATTCAGCCATCGACACTTACGACAGTTGGACACGGACGTTCACCGAAATCAAACGCAACGCCTTAGTGGAGGATACGTTATTCGCGATGCCCGCCACGCCTCCAAAGTAAACACGCCGGGATGGATAGCCAACAACTGAGACTACCGTTCAGCTCACGGCTTGGATGAAGGTGGATTGAACTGTGCATCATCCATCGCCACGTTCTGCTTTAACTCAGCAATCTTCCGGCCCCAGCTTCTTCCAGGCATGGACCAACGGATCAGAAAAGGCTGTTTGATGCCGTCAACATCTCGATAGTCTTCGTAATCGGTTTGCAGCGGAAACATGCCCAGTATGGTTTCAGACTCCATATACCGGCGCACCAGTAGTCCGGTGCGGGCGTCGAAAATATAGCTTCTCGGGACTGCCGCTCAAAGGAGTGGCCTCGATAACATAAACTTCGCTGTCGCCAATCGTTGATTTTCCGATTAGCGTAAGTTTCCGATACAGCTCTTTGGTTTTGATCTCCTTATAGAACTCCGAATCGCTTTTGAGCTGCGCCAACACGGTGCCGGGCAACTCCCTGGGACCATCCTTGCTACTATTTCCCCAACCAGTGATTCCGTTGAAGCCAGTGCTAAAAGCAACGTCTGGATAAGTAGTCACGGTTAGCGATTTGTTTGGCGCCTTCTGAAAGATGTCCTCCGGAACCAGCACTCCGTCGGCGCCTATACGCGAGCCTTTAGCGACGCGGCTGGTTATTTTTTGAAAGGCTTGTGCACCGCCCAACGATTGCACATATCTGTCCAATATCTGATCCACGGTTGGTAGTGGACTCTCCTTCGGAGCCGCGGGATTCGGCTGCCAAAGATTCTGTCCGACGGCAGGTACGGAAACTGGTTGGGGCTTACCTCGATGACACGTATAGCAGCTAACAGCCTTCTCTCCGTTGAAGCTTCCTTTGTTCAGGTCAAACACCATGCGGATCATCTGTCGCGCAGTTTGCTTGGTCAGTTTGTCATCTTTCTCGAACGGGTTCACATGGCAATAGTTGCATTTCACTCCCAGTGACCCCGAAATGAACGCCATTGTTGGCTCTAGCTCTGAAGCGGGCAGTCCTTTGAGGACTTGAATGTTCTTGTATAGCTGCTCCGCTACTTTGATCTCCTGACCAGATTTCTGTTGCGCGCTGGACAATGGTCTTGAAGGGCTTAGCTCTTCAGTGGTAGCAGTGACACCACTCTTACTGACCCCAACGAAGCCCGCCGCGGTAACGCTGAGAACGACAAGCAAAAACCAAAAACGACGCAAGGAGGTTTGTGCTTCGTTTGCTACCAATTTGGCTTTTCTCATGAGCCTGTAATCCTCCTGGCGTGTTGAATACTTGCTGGTCGAGTTTTGTGTTCCGGCATGACGAACTTCAGGAGATCGACGTGGCCCTGTTCGTCACGAACAAAAGTCGCCTCGCCGTAGAACTGCTTTACAAAGAACTGCGTTTCCGAGATTGGAAACAATTCAACCTTTTGTCCCACCGCCTCAATCGTCAGCCGACCGCCTTCATTTCGAACGACCATCTCTACGTCCGGCCTGCGTTCATCATCTCGATAGTGACCGGCGTATTCGTCATAAACACTCGGGTCCAGCTCGATCACTTCTCTCAGACATTTTTCCAGCGTGACGTTACTGGATAAAACCTGAAAGCCGAGTTTCTGGTTCAACGCCAGAACTGCTGATTGGGCGGGACGGTTGAAGGATTGAATGACCTTGTACCTATGCGTCCTGGCATACTCAATCTGCCGCAGCTTTAGTGAGGTGGCGATCCCCTGCCTGCGATACTCACGCCGCACGCCGGTAAAGCCCTGAGTGACTCCGCCCGGCAGAGCTTCGAACAGACTGATGTCGCTGACACCAACATATTGATCTCCATACTTGGCGATAAGGTAGGCATCCGGCAAAACGTAAGGCATATCCAGCCAGAGCAGCGCCTCGCGCGCGTTATAACCCGGCGGTGCGAACGGCGCACGGCTAGGATCGTCCTCAAGCAGAAGGCTCGTTAACTCGTAGAGTTTCTCGACGCAGCACGGATCGCGACTGCGTTCTTCCGCCAGCGAAGTGATAGTAATGCCCCTCTCTCTTACTCCTTCTGCAATGCGCAAGAATTGTGAAACGTTTGCCTCAACGACTTCCAATCGCAAGTCCAATACTCTGTCCACTTCTTTGAAACCACGGGCTATGAGGAACGCCAAAAGGTCAGTCTGCGAAGCATACTCCCTGCAGGAGACACTCACGGCGTTTGCTTCTCTTAGGTCATTCATCAGGCGTTCCAGTAAAAGATCACCAACACCAAGTTTAAGCCAGCGAGGATCGGTTACGACGAATAGCCGGTACTTGGGCAAATAGATCGTTTGTTCAACAGAACCAAACCCAAGAATCTGGGCGCCATTCGCGTCCTCTGCCACGTACTGCCGTCGGAAATAATGAGCCTCGTCAAAATTCTGTCGGCGATGCAGCCATAGATCATTACCGGGAATGTCCGTCTGCTCTCGGGCATAGGCCATGGTCTTAATCGGTGGCCAATCCTTATTAACCATTGGACGCAGTCTCGCTTTAACTCGGTCAGAAAAAGTGCTGTCGCGCGATGGACGTTGCTTTTGAAGATTATCTTTGAACACCTCGACGCTTTCCTTCAGCCGCTGACGCGCCGTATAAAGGCGCTTGTTCACGGTGGATACGGGAACCTCAAGAAAGTGACCGATGTCTGCCTGGGTGTAGCCGTTCACGTAAAAGAGGGTGGTTACAAGGCGCTCGTTATCGGGTAATGCCTTGATCGCTCTGAGCACTTTATTCAATAGCTCATGCTTTTCGGCGATGACGTGCGGTCCCAAGTCAGTTGTTGGACTTTTAACGCCAACGTCCAGAGGCACGATCTGCAGCCGTTTCCCTCTCGTAAGGCGACTACATTGGCTCAATACAATGCGCTTGAACCAACCGGGAAAAGCATTGGGTTCACGAAGTTGATCAAGCTTCTGCCAGGCGATCACAAACGCATCCTGAGCGATGTCTTCAGCAAGATAGGCATCACCAAGCACAGCATAAGCACAGGCAAAAGCCATGTCTTGAAAACGGATCACTAGCTCAGCGAACGCCTCGTGGCGCACTGATAGGGAGCCGTCTGAATTAGACGCTGTAGAAATCAGGTCCTGAGTATCTTTCACATGATTATTCTCTGATTATCTCCCCGACATAAGATAGGAGCCAGATTCTGGACAGACGCTTACCAGCAGTCTCTAGGTCGAGTTTACAAGTCCTTCGCGCGGGCCGCAGGCAGCCATGGCGCAAATCTGGCAAGTGCTGAGGAAATATATGAAGCTTTGGTGTTCACCGGTGGTTGAACGAAGGAAATGAAGGCGTATCAGGCTGATATCGCCAAATTCGAATCGAATGACACTCAGGTTTTCCGGATAAGTGTAGATAGTGTTCCCGCCAACCGCGAGTTTGGCAAACAGATTGGCGTCAGCTTTCCGCTACTCAGCGATTTCAAACGCACCGTGGTGAAGGATTATGGAGTCTTCAACGAGGAGCAGGGTTTGGAGACCGCGCGACTTTCGTGATCGATAAGGAAGGCATCATTCGGCACATCGACGAAGGCAATTTAGCTATCGATCCAAGCAGCTTGGAGGAGGCGTGTAACGTGCTCACGCACCGTAAGGCGTCGCCTTAAATTAGCTGTAAGTTAGAAAAGCAGTTAATGATTGTGCTCACTCTCAGTAGGCAAGCCTGCCTCAATCCAGTCTTGCTTGCCTTCAGCGTAGTCTCGCACGTTCGTATAGCCTAGCGCCGCCAACTCACGGGCGGCGTTCTCGGAAGCATGTCAAGTAGGGCTGGCGCAGTAGACCACGATGTCTGCGGCCTTCTCCGGCAGCAGTGTCGGCGCAAGTTGCTTCACTTGGTCAGGAGGGAGATTGATCGCGCCAGGCAAGTGCGCGTGATGATAAGCAGCCGCGGGCAAAGTCTCGACAAGCTGAAACACTTCGCCGCGATCAATCTTCGTTTTCAGTTCATCCCGCGAAATTGTAGTTGCCATTAGTCCTTCATTCTTTCTTCTCAAGGCGTTGTGGTCCTGTGCTAGTTTGAAATTCTCACCCTTTTGACAGTCCAGTCAAGCATTGTATCGAGGAAGTCAGGTGCTTGTTCAATCGTATGATTGGCCTTTAGGAAGATCTTGATGGTTACATCTCTATTTCCCGCAAGCGTGATATCGCCATTGCGAAAGCGCACCTCCTCTTGCTTGTAAGGGGTCGGCGGCACCGCACCGATGCGCTGCAGAGAAACGGGCGCAGAGATTTCGCCGCCGCGAATAGTCCCAGAAATAACCTGGCCGTCGCGCGATCCGTCAAAGATGATGGTTCGTTCGGTCGCTTGAAGCTCGAAATGAAGATGCGGTGGTTGATAGCGAATATTGATAAGAGGTTTACCCAGCGGTCGGTCGTCAGGCACACTAATGACTGCGCTCAAATTCCTGTTTCCTCCGGCGAAATCAACGATCACCTTTGCCTTCTTGTTCTGAATCTCGGCAACTCCTTCCCATCGGCCCATTATTTCCTCCTGGGACGCGGGAGACAACACAGAACAGCCACAGAGCAAGAGGATTTGTGTCGACAGGATTATTGCCTTGAACATTTCTGCTTATCTGAAAGAAGCGAAAGCCGCAGGCATCAGAGTCTCATCGGAGAGCGACTTGTCACCAAGATAGATTCTTCGACAGTCTGCACTCGCGTACGACTCTTCGAGCAGGCGAGTTCGTTGACTCTATCCCACATAGGAGCAACCGCCCAAGTTCAGATTTGCGGGTGGGACCATCATGAAGGGACTCAAGGAATAGAATGAGAGCCCCGATCGTTTAGGCGAGGGAGACATTAACTGTACGATTACGCCAGGAGCCGACACAATGCTCATCCCGCGCAGTCTTTTCAGACGAGGCCAGAAGGCCGGAGTCCCTTTAACGACCAATTGGACGATCATTCGGCTGCACGCGGCTTACAACTAATCAGCCATGGTCTCCCGCTGGTTACGAGTAATCATCACGATACTGCGCAGCGTGCTTCTTTCGTGTACGATGCGCTCTATGCGGCGACCATCAAGAGCACTACAGCAGTTTGACTAGTTTTGCTTTTTTTGGGCAAGTTTCCAATCGCACCTTGACGTGCGAGCCAACTTTGGAAGGGGGGATTGAGCAATGAGCAAGATTTCAAGGAGACGAGCGATGACCATCATGGCTGCAGGCGGCGCCGGAGCGGCGCTTAGTAGTTTGAGCGGCGGAGACGAGGTGAAAGCTCATGGGTTGACCACTGAGGAACAGGCGGCAACCGTCATCCCTGCGGCGCGCGCGTTCGGCGGCCAGCATTCACCTAAACCGTTGCCATTCGATCCCGCGAAGCTCAAAGGCATCTCAGAAAAGCTCATAAAATCGCATTGGGAAAATAACTATGGCGGCGCAGTCAAGGCTCTAAACGCCGTCGAACAGAGACTCGGCGCAACGCTCCAGGACAAGGAGCTGCCACCGTACGTCTACGGCGACCTAAAGCGCGAAGAGTTAGTCCGCACAGGTTCGGTCGTGCTGCACGATCACTACTTCGCCAATTTGGGAGGCGACGGCAAGGCCAGTGGCAAAGTGGCGGATCTAATCAAGCAATGGTTCGGCAGCTACGAACAGTGGGAAGCTGAATTCAAGAAGACGGCTAATGCCCTCGGGGGCGGCTCAGGGTGGACAATTCTTTCCTACAATTTGCACACCAATGAGGTTCACAATTACTGGGCCTGGGATCATATGCACGGCGCATCGATGGGCTATCCGCTCTTGGTGCTCGATATGTACGAGCATGCTTACCATATGGACTATGGTGCGGCAGCAGCCAAATACGTTGACGCTTTCATGCAGAACGTGAATTGGGATGAAGTCAACCGCAGGGTGGAAGAGATGCGCGTTCGTAAGTGACAGGCCTGTGTTCCGTTCAAGCTTCAACAGTGAGAGTCATGGCTTTGCTTCCCGATCAAATGCGATTGATAGTGCTGATCGCGGTATGCGGCCTCTTATGGTCGCTTGAATCCGTCGTTCCACTCTATCGATATCAAAACAGTAGTGTGCGACATGCGCTACCGAATATTGCACTCACGCTGATTCTGATCCTGACAAATCTGGCGCTGTCGTTCTCGTCGGCTTACTGGCTGCGTTCATTGTTCAGCACAAGATTGGCCTGCTCTTTTTCTTCCGTCTCTCGCCGTGGCCGTTGTTGGTTTTGGGAATTCTGGCGTTGGACCTTTTCGCCTATGTGGCGCATGTCCTGCTCCATAAATCCTGGCTGGGGTGGCAGTTCCATCGCGTCCATCACTCCGAAGCTGCAGTTAATGTGACTACTACCTTTCGCCAACATCCGGGAGAAACCATCTGGAGAATACTCTGGCAATTGGCGGCCATCCTGGTTTTCGGTCTTCCACTCTGGGTGGTTATTGTCTACTTAATTCTTTCCGGCCTGAACGCGCAGGTGGAGCACGCCAACATCCGGGTGAGCCGCGCGCTGGATCGCGTGTTGCGGCTGTTGATTGTCACGCCTCATATGCACAAGGTGCATCACTCGCGTGAGCAGAGGCTGACCGACTCGAACTATGCAAACATCTTTTCCTATTGGGACAGGCTCTTCGGCACACACACCGCAGAAGTCGACTTTCAAAGACTCCGTTATGGACTCGACGGCTTTGATGGTAAGGAGACGCAGACTGTGCGAGCGCTGCTGAGAATGCCGTTTACAACTTACATGCGAACCTGATACTTGTTGAGGAGGTGACTCATGAAGTCTGTAGAAATGATTGGCGGAGTAATCATATCGAGCCTGTTCCTGTTCGTTGCAGCACCTTGCACAAGTAAAGCACCGACGACCAACGTCGGGACTCCATCCGCAAATGGTTCCCCAATCGTTAATTCCTCGATAAGCCTGCCGGCGTCTGGGACATCGGGGTCTCTTCCGCTTCGCACTTTGCGTGATGTTCCCCTGAGCGGCGGGGCGACACGCTTTGACTATCAGAGTTTCGATCCAAGCGCTGGACGGCTCTACATTGCACATCTCGGCGACGGTTCGATGGTGGTCGTCGATGCCAACAAAGAAACGGTGGTCGGTGAGGTCAAAAATCTTCCGCGCGTGCATGGGGTCCTGGCGGTTCCCGAACTCCATCGAATCTACGCCTCCGCGACTGGGACTAATGAACTGGCAATAATTGACGACCAGACGTTGCAGATCGTCACGCGCACCGCGGCTGGAGATTACCCGGATGGAGTTGCCTATGCGAGTAAGGCAAACAAGATCTATGTCTCTGATCTACACGGCAAGACCGACACCGTGATCGCTGCCAAAACCAATCAGCGGGTAACGACGATTCCTCTTGGCGGAGGCGCCGGAAACACACAATATGATTCAGTCTCTGAACATATCTTTGTCACGGTTCACGGGCAGAATGATCTCGCCGAGATCGATCCGACCAAGGACCAAGTAATCGGACGTTACCCTTTGCCTGGTTGCAGTGAAAGCCATGGCCTCCTGATCGACAGCGATCACCGTTTGGCGTTCGTTGCCTGCGAGGGCAATGCAAAGCTGGCGGTCTTTGATCTTGAAACGAAAAAGATGACGGGTATCCAGTCGGTCGGCGCCGATCCAGACGTGCTCGCTTTTGATAAAGGTCTGGCTCGTTTGTATGTTTCCGCTGAGAGCGGCATCATCTCGATTTTCGATGAGCATGGACGCAGCGTGGAGAAAGTCGGTGAAGGATTTTTCGCTCCCAACGCCCACAGCGTGGCCGTTGATAGCAAGACCCATCGCGTCTACTTCCCGCTACAAAACGTGAACGGGAAACCGACGCTCAGGATCGCTGTTCCCTCTGACAAGCAAATTCCATGATCTGTAGTCATCAAGGTTGATACAAGGTTTCTTTACGAAGCCCTGGAGTCATCAAACTCTGTGGCGTCTGTGCGTGAAATCAACTCAAGTCCTACGCTCTGGCGAAATCGCAACTTTCGCTTGCTCTTCTCTGCGCAGATCATATCGCTGCTCGGCAGTGGCGTAACCACCGTCGCGCTTGCGCTGTTTGTTTACCAACTCACCGGCGGAGCATCCGCAACCGGGATAATCGGGAACGCGCTAATGCTTCGCATCCTCGCCTTCCTTTTATTCTCTCAACCGGCTGGTGTCATGGCTGATCGGCTTAATCGCAAGAAGATGCTGATCGCTGCAGACCTGATTCGTTGCTTACTGCTTGCGCTCTTCCCTTTCATTACCGCCATCTGGCATGTGTATGTACTGATTTTCAGTATCAATGCGGTAACGGCGTTCTTCACGCCGACATTTGAAGCAAGCATTCCGGAGATTGTTGGTGATGAAGAATATGTGAAGGCTCTCTCGCTTTCGCGTGTCGCCACGGATGTCGAGGCGGTTGCAGCCCCAGCAATTGCCGGTCTATTAGTCGCAATGGTAAGCGTCCGATGGATCTTTTGGGTGGACGCGCTTAGCTATTTGATTTCCGCCTCGCTGGTCGTCTCTGCGGTCCTTCCCCTCGTGTCAAAGAAACGCGCGCCGCTAGTTCGCAGTTTTCTTGAGGAACTCACGACGGGGACTCGGATTCTGTTTCGTGAGCCCTCACTAAGGCAAGCCCTTGTTCTCAGCATGGCAGAAGCAACTGCCGGTGCCGCTGCGATTGTTGCTACCATATCGTATGTACGCGAGGTGCTTGGTCGCGGCAATACTACTTTTGCTTTTGTAATGGCCGGCCTCGGACTTGGATCTTCGATGACAGCAATCCTATTGGGACGCGCCACGGGACGATATGAAAAAGGCGCGCGGGACAAATCAAACCTACACAGCAGACGTCATCGGTGGGCCTCGCGGGCACTACTCGCCGGCGGCTTCGTGCTCGGTCTGCTGCTCTTGCCGGATATTCTCAAACCGCCGCTTCTGGTCTTCAGCCTGCTTTGGATGCTAAACGGCGCAGGGCAAGCTCTGATAGCTATTGCGTCGTCCACGCTGCTGGCTGAACATACGATCGAGGCGCAGCGTGGCCGGGCCTATGCCGCTCATTTCGCATTGACGCATTTTTGTTGGCTCATCAGTTACCCCGCGATCGGACACGCCGCCGCAAAATGGGGCGCGCCTTTGACCTTCACCGGAGCAGGAGTAGTTTGTTTGCTGGTTACTGTAACAGCGATGCTTCTTGGATACGGAAAACGTGAGGCTCACACGCATGAACGCTTCTCCTCGACAACCTGACGTTCTCTGAGCTCGGACTATGAACGCCGGGTTGCTTTTTTGCGCAGGACCTCGCGAGTCTTACCATTGTCGTCTTCAAAGCGAATGCGTGCGCAGTGCTTACCTCGGACCTTGCGGATTGTTCGTTGAAGTATTTTCATCTTGCACCTTCTGTTTTAGTCGTCTGTTTGGTTTGGCATGCCCTCTCTTTATCCCGGTTTCTGTTGGCCTAAAGACCCCGTTAGTGTACCCCTTTGGCGTACCCCTTTCTACGTGGTTTTCAGGATACAACGGTGTCCTTGGTGACACTGCGTGGACACAAGAAAACAGCGTATTTACTGACGTTTTACGATTTTGTTGAGGAAAGCCGGAAGTTAAAAACTGCTCCGGAGGCGAACGCTCTAATCCACTGAGCTACGCGGGCGTGGGGAAAAAAGATAGCACAGAAATTCGCGGTGTGAAAAACGGAAAAATCATTCGGCAGAACCTTCGTTCAGCTTACGCCTGACATGGTCCATCGGTTGTGCGTCGCCAGCTAATGACTCTGGTGCGGTTATGCGACTGATGAGTGGCGGCGCCTCTGGCCCACCGCACATGAGCTATTACCGGTCGGGCGCGCGCCGAAGATGGTCGCCCCGCAAAGTAAGTAGCAGGCTGCTGAGAAATGGATCACGATCCACGAAATCACGCGAAGCAGCACGAAGGCCACACGAAAACACTCCCGGCTTTTTGGTGTTCTTTCGCGTTTGTTCGTGTGATTTCGTGGATCGTATGGTTTCTGATTCGATGCCCTTCGTTCTCTAACTGCCAGTCAGCCCGGTCCAACCGAAAAGATCACGCTTCATTGTGTTTTCATTACGAATCAGTAAGTTGCCCTAAAACGCGTTGACGCGGAAGTCCAATTGTTCTAGTTTCGCCGCACAACCTGATGCTGGCCGAACCTTGGAGGGGCGCTCGGCGTTATTTAACTGGGAGCACCTGACATCATTGTCAGGGTGAGGCGCTTAGGATCAAGGAACGGAAGAAATGTTAAGTGAGTTGACCGGAACACAAACTGCAGCGGGCCAGGCAACTAGCCAGGCCACAATCCTGGTTGTCGATGATTTTGACGATACACGCTGCTTGTTGAGGACGTGGCTCGAGCGCAAGGGCTTTCGCGTGGTCGAGGCCGAGAACGGATTCGAAGCGGTAAGCGAGGCCGAAAGCGAAGCTCCTGACTTGATCATCATGGATTTGGAGATGCCTGAGCTCGACGGGCTGGCCGCCACCAAAAGAATCAGAAAGAGCGAGAAGATGGCCAACGTCCCTATCGTCGCAGTCTCGGCCTACGGCGCTGAACGGTTTCGCGGCCTGGCCCTGCAGGCGGGATGCAATGAGTACGTTTCGACACCATTTGAGCCTTCAGATCTTGAGCGCCTGATTCGCTCGTACCTGCATTGAGTTTTTTGAGCACTACTCGATTACTTTCCGGCTCGCACCCAAACCTGAGCGCGTGAGTCTTTCTTGAAGACACATAGTGTTCACCTTGGCGATTTCTTAGAAACACGCTCTTTGGACTTGTCCGTTTAGATAAGGCACTTGTGCCCCTTGCTCGGGACGGCGGACAAGTCCGCTATCTAAACGGAGAGTGGGAGTGAGTCGCCTCACAATTGAGAAGCCACGACCCGATTTTCAGGTCGAGTGAAAAGGCTCAAACTGAACTACTCCTCCTGCTCAAACATGATTGACACCAGCCTGCTTATCTCTTAACTTTGCGCTGTTCCAGGATGCCGAAATTTCGTCCCTGGCTTTTACCCAGGTAAAGGCCTCCAGTTATTGGTCATGATCCAGCGAAAGATCTATTTGGCGTTCTTTCTGGTTCTGGCCCTGACCGGCCTCGCGACGGCCCAGCAACAGCCCTGCACTGCGAAACTGGCCGACCTGCCTCAGGCTCCAGAGTTGCGCGGCTTTCACCTGGGGATGACTCCAGAGCAGGTTAAGGCTCGGGTGCCGCAGGTGGTCTTTCAACGGCCGGACGATCTCGGTCTGGCGAAGACGAGCATTAACCCGGGATTTGATCCAAAGATCGACAAGGTGTCGTTCTCCGACGTCAGAACCGTCTCACTGGATTTCCTGGACGGCCGCGTCACGCAACTTTGGATAGGTTTTGAAGACAGCTTCAAATGGAAAACTGTCGATGAATTCGTCAAGGGTATTTCCCAGGCTTTCGCCGTGCCGGGCGACTGGACCACGAAAGGCCGGGGACGACTGCTGCAATGCGCTGATTTTGCGCTGACGGTGACTCCAGTAGCCAACGCGCCGAGTCTGCGCATCGTTGACTCTGCTGCAGAGGAACTGCTGGCCAGGCGGCGACAGGCAAAAGCGGATGCGGCCGAAGCCGCTGAGGCTGGTGGGGACGACGAGTCCGTGGTCGGCGACAGCAAGAGCAAAACGTACTACCCCGCCGACTGCGAGCTCTTGAAGAACGTGAGCGAAAAGAATCGCGTGAAGTTCAACAGCTCGGCAGACGCCGAAAAGGCCGGCTACAAACGAGTAAAAGACTGCCAATAAGAGGAGGGCCCCATGCTGAAAGAGTTTCGTGACTTTATTGCCCGCGGCAATGTAGTTGACCTCGCAGTGGCCGTGATCATCGGCGCGGCGTTCGGGAAGATTATCACTGCGCTGGTCGAAGGGATCATCATGCCTCCGATTGGCTTGCTGCTGGGCAAAGTTGATTTTGCCAACCTGTTCATCGACCTCTCTGGGACGCGCCCTGCTTCTCTTGATGCGGCAAAGAAAGCGGGCGCAGCGGTCATTGCTTACGGCGCCTTTCTCAACGATGTGATCGCTTTTCTGATCATTGCGGTTGTAGTCTTTCTGATCGTCAAGTCAGTCAACCGGCTAAAGAAAGAGGAAGACGCCGCGCCCACTACTAAAGATTGCCCTCACTGCCTGACGGCGATACCGCTGGCTGCGACGCGGTGTTCCGGATGCTGCGCGGAGCTGAAGACGGCGTAGCTTTGTAGTGCGGCGCCAAGCTCGTAGGGTCTTCACTGGTTTCTTGTAACGCAAGCTGTTAGCTTGCGCGGGCGTTGAATGCCATTCAAGAACCGCAAACTAACAGTTTGCGCTACAAATCAGACCGCCACGACTGGCGCATTTATTGACGCGTGCCTCGATGACACCTTATCCTCAGGTCGTTGAACCATCGAACTAAACATTAACTCTGTCGCCCAACCAGATCCCCAACCTATGCGTGAGTGTCCCCGTTGCGAGACTTGTTATGAAGACGACGTCGCCGTCTGCCCGGGGGACGAAACCAACACAAAACACACTCTGCCTGGCGGTCGTCTCTTATCGAGTCGCTACCTGCTTGAGAAGCGTCTTGGTCGCGGAGCCATGGGTCAGGTGTACCTGGCTAAAGATCAGAATTTGCTGCCAAAGCGCGTGGCCGTGAAGACCGTGCGGCCGGACATTCTGAGCGATGAAGACCTGCAGGAAGGCGAAGCGATCGCGCGTTTTGAGCGCGAAGCGCGTTCCGCTGCTTCGATTCAACACCCAAACGTAGTCGATGTAACTGACTTTGGCCAAAGTCCCGAAGGCGTCTTTTTTCTGGTGATGGAGTACGTCGAAGGAGAGTCGCTTTATCAACTGCTGCGCCGCGAGGGTACGCTCGGGCTGGAACGCACTGCGTCCATCATGCAACAGGTCGTCGCGGGCGTAGACGCCGCACACGAAGCAGGCATCCTGCACCGCGATCTGAAACCGGCGAACATCTTCATCATGCAAAAGCGCAAGAAGAGCGGCAGCGCCAATAGCAGTAGCAGCGGTGAAGGCTTTATCAAAGTCGGCGATTTCGGTCTGGCGAAGATCGTCGGTCAGGACCGCTCGGACAGCACTTCAGCCAGCGGCCCCGCTTCCCGGGGTATCGTGGGAACGCCCGAATACATGGCGCCGGAACAAATGCAACCCGGCTTTCAACTTGACGTCCGCGCGGACATTTATGCGCTGGCGACGATTGCTTATCACATGCTCGGGGGCCGGCCGCCTTTCACTGGAGACATCACTCAACTGATTGGCCAAAAACTAACGCAAGCGCCGCCGCCGTTGACCACGTTGCGCTCGGACATCTCCGCCGATGTTGAGCGCGTGGTGATGAGCGGACTCTCGCGGGAAGTAAGCGAGCGCCCGGCCAGCGCAGCCGAATGGTTCGAGCAACTGAACAGCGCCGTCGGCAACCAGACCATGCCGCGTCCCGAGTCTGAATCGCGTCTCGTGATTCTCGCTCCTTCGGGTGCGGAGGTTTACGTTGATGACGAACGGAAGGGCAGCGTGGGCCGATCGGGACGCGTAATCCTTACCGGCATTGCGCCCGGCCGCCATGTGTTGCGCGTCGCCCGTTCGGGGGAAAGGGACGACGAGCGTGAGATCGAGATTCGCGCGGACGGCCTCGAGCAGATCATTCAAGCCCAATTGAAAAGCGACCCTTCGAGCAGCGCCCAACTTACTCCCTCGCATGGCGGCAGTCTGGACAGTCATGCCGGCGGTCACTCAAGTGTACCGGGAGTGGTTGTCTGCACTCGCTGCCAGTCACGATTTGCCGCCGGCGCAAAATTCTGCGGCCGGTGCGGCAACACGACCTTTACATCGCTGATTGGCGACCAGGCCCATCCCGTCCCTCCTCCGCCAACAAATATCGTTTCTTGTCCACGCTGTCACACCCGTTATGCATTGGGAACGAAATTCTGCGGCAAGTGTGGAATTCCGATCGGTGTTGGCGCCATCGAGTGGAGACCACCAAAACCAGTCGAAATCTTTTGCAAGTCCTGCGGCACCAGCTACGCGTCGCTGACCAAGTTCTGTGGCCGTTGCGGCAAGCCGATCAGTCCTTAGACAAACAAAGTGATTAGTGATGCGTCAGCGCACCGATTTCATCACGGCGCTGATTGCTTCAAGATCCCTGGCGTACGCAAAAGCCGAGTATTAGGCCGCTCGTAGTCGCATGAAGCACAGACCTATCCACTACTCACAACTTTCTCTTCTCTACACGAGAGCCTACTTCTCGTATAATGTCGAGGCCCTTTGGTTCGAGTTTTCAAACTAGTCGCAACGCCAGCAGAGACGAGCCCAGGATATGAAAACTTGCCCCAGTTGCAATCGATCCTATACCGACGAGGCCCTCAACTTCTGTTTGCAGGACGGAACTCCCCTGGTAATTGACGCTGCTCTGCCATCTGAGACAACGGCGACGGCGATTTACTCTGCTCCCAGAGATAATAATCCGCCTCCGACACAGGTGTATCGCCCCAATCCTCCTGTACAACCGCCGCCGCTTGCGCAACCCGGAGCGCCTTACCAACCGCAGTACTCGCCGATGCCGCAATACACGCCGATGCCGATGGCCCGGCAACCAGGGTCGAGTGCCATCTGGTGGATTCTTGGCGGTCTGGCAGTGATCGTAGTGCTCGGCGTGGGCGCATTTATTGTGATCATTGCCGTGGCCAGCATGAGCTCGGAACCAAATAACAATACCAATCGTGTTGTGGTCAACACCAATGGGCCGAATCGCAACGCCAACAGCAATCGCACAAACAGCAACAATTCCAACACGAACTCGATCGCTAATCTGCCGGCGTCGTTAACCGACGATTTCTCCACGCAAAAATGGGGCACCGGAAACTCGGCGTATGGAAATATCTTTTATGCGGATGGCGAGTATCACATGAAGTCGAAAGAGAAGACTTACTTCGTGATGTACGGACCAAGCAACGACTACGATACCGAAAATGCACGCGTGCGCGTGACTGTACGCAATGTCGATGGAACCTCGCCCGTTTCCGGATACGGGCTGGTTGTTCACGGAGCGCCAGCGGAAAAACTTAGAGACTATGGCTTTCTGATCTACACGGGAAATAGTCCGAAATACGAAGTCGTACAGCATAATGGCGGCACTGAGACGGCGCTGGTTCCCTGGACTACCTCGAGCATCATTCGCTCGGGCACCAGTCCGAACCAAATCGAAGTAAGAATCAAAGGCGCGCAGCTAAGCTTCTATATCAATGGCCAGTACGCTACCAGCATCACCGACACCGCTAATTTCAGGCGCGGCCTTGCCGGTCTTTACGCCAGCGATGCACATGAGGTGGCGTTTGACGATCTTCAGATCAATCGGTAGTCGGGGGTTAGTCTTGCACAGCAGACCTAAACGATGTCGATTGAACGTCGAGCGCCAACCACTAACCATTAGCTACGAACTACTAACTACTAACCACTGACCCCCAAGTGAATCATTAATGCAGGTCACCCTCCGAATCTTAGCTGGCCCATACAACGGCCGTAGCTTCAGCTTCGAACAACACGATACATTTCTGATTGGACGCAGTCCGGATGCACACCTCCATCTGCCCAACGATCGTTTCTTCTCGCGTAACCATTGCCTGCTCGAGATCGCGCCGCCGCGCTGTTTTCTGCGCGATCTGGGCTCGACCAATGGCACCTTCGTAAACGACCAACGGGTGCGCGAGGCTTACCTGAAAAGCGGCGACCGCCTTCAAGGAGGCGAGACCGTCTTGCTGGTTGAGGTAACTGCCGACTCATCATTCTCGGGCACGACCGTCACGGATCGTCCCGGAGCACTCGAACCTACGCGCCCGGCAATTGTCGTCGTTGAGTGCCTGAACTGTGGCCGGCGAGACCAGGCGGAAGCATCGACGCCTGATGAACACCTGACCTTTCTCTGCGAAGACTGTCGCGTGGAACTGCGCAATCAACCGCAACCCGTGCCCGGGTACGACATGGTAAAGGTGCTCGGCCGCGGCGGTATGGGCTGCGTCATGCTCAGTCGCGATCAAAAAACGGGCCGCGCTGTCGCCATCAAGACTCTGTTGCCCGAAGTCGCCGTCAGCGACAAAGCGCTGAACCGTTTTCTGCGCGAGATTGATGTGGCGGCCGCTCTGAAACATCCGAACATAGTCGAGTTTCTTGATCGCGGCTCGTGCAACGGCGTCGTTTATCTGGTCACCGAGTTCATCGACGGCGTCGATACTGCCAGGCTCGCGGATTCACGTGGTGGGCGACTGCCTTATCAGGAGGCCGTTAAGATCATCACGCAGGTGTTGGACGCGCTTTCGTACGCTCACGCCCAGGGCTACATCCATCGAGATATCAAAGATCAGAACATCATGGTGAGCGGAGAGTGGCCGAATATTACGGCCAAGTTAACCGACTTTGGCCTGGCGAAAAGTTTTTCGCAGTCGGGGATGAGCGGTATGACAATGGCCGGCGAAATGGCGGGTACGCTGGCGTTCATGCCGCCCGAGCAGATCAGGAATTTCCGCGATGTGCGACCCACATCCGATATTTACAGCGTGGGTATGACGGCCTACAGTTTGTTGAGCGGAGACACTGCGCTCGATTTGGGCGGGAAGGGCAGTATGTCGGATATGATCAAAGCGATCTTCGATCAGCCTGCCATCCCCCTGCGCCAGCGCATGCCGGAGGTCCCCGCAAAAATCGGTGAAATCGTCGACCTCGCACTGGCAAAGGATCCGGCGCAACGCTGGCAAACCGCGGCCGCAATGCGCACTGCGCTGCTGCATGTCGCCTCGCTTTGAGTTTTGAGCGTTCCCGCTCGCGGCGCAAGGCGCTTACTGGGACCGCGGGCGTCCCGCCCGCAGCGAGCGCATCCGCGCGAGTAACATGTTGCGATACTCAAGATCGAATTACACCGACACTGCGGGCGGGACGCCCGCGGTCCCAGTAAGCAGGTGCGCGTTGGTCGCACGCGCTGCCGCACTCGACGCGACTGATAATTGGAAGGGAAAAATAATGAACCAGGTACCGGTGTTACCGATTGCGTTTGTCTTCGGCATTTTAGTCTTCTTCTCGGGAACGGTTGACTGCGTGGCGTTGAACGGCGTGCGCGTGCCTGCCGAGCCAACTCGCGCGCAAACCCTTCAATCGCTCGTCGATGAAGCAGCCAAAGCAGCCCTCGAAAAATTCAAAACCAAAGGGCTCAAGGAAGAGAATCTTTCCATTACGCTGATTGACCTGCGCGACCCTGAGCACCCAGCGCGCGCCAGCTTTCGCGGCAACGAACGCGTCTACCCCGCCAGCGTCGTGAAGTTATTCTATCTCGTCGCCGCGCATCGACTCTTACAAGACAAGCAGATCGAGGACACACCCGAGTTGCGGCGAGCGCTGAAGGACATGATCGTTGACTCTTCGAACGAAGCAACGCAATACATCGTCGATGTGCTCACCCACACCACCGGCGGCTACGAGCTCCCAGCAAAAGAGATGGAAGAATGGCAATACAAACGCAACGTCGTGAATCGCTACTTTGCCTCGTTGGGTTATACGAACATCAACGTCAACCAGAAGACATTTTGCGAAGATGCCTACGGTCGCGAGCGTGTCTCGCGTGGTGCAAACGGCGAGAACCGCAACAAGCTGACTACCGATGCAACGGCCCGTCTGTTGGCGGAAATCGTCACGCGCAAAGCGGTGACGCCTGAACGCAGCGGCGAGATGATGACGCTGCTCAAGCGTGACTATTCCGGCACCAGCAATGACAACGACGACCAGGCGCACGGCTTCACTGCTCTGGCGCTAAGTGGAATTGAAGGCGTGCGTCTTTGGTCAAAAGCCGGTTGGACCAGCACAACTCGGCACGACGCTGCCTATCTCGAATTGCCCGACGGATCAAAGTTGGTGCTTGTCACCTTCACCACCGATCAGGCGAATGAACGCGAGATCATTCCCGACGTCGCGCGCGCGGTGATCGAAGGGATTAAGAACGCGAAGTGAGTCCGACAAACTTCAGTTTGTCGAGTTGAGTAGCATGGACTTTAGTCTGTGGCGCCTTACGAAATCACAGACTGAAGTCTATGCTACGATCGCAGCGAACAAACTGAAGTTTGTCGGACACTGGAGCCACAGCCTAAGCTCCGCTCTCACAGCCAGTTAGCTGCAGCAGCTTAAATTTAATTCTTTACAGCAAGCGGCGATGCGCCCCATAATACGGCGGCCTTGACTGGGTTCGCTTAACCTGGGTTTTACGAGACGATTCAGCGGGGAAGCCCGAGAAACCAGCGGACCGGATGTCCGCTCCCGAGGAGAACTTGAACATGAGATCGATTTGGAAAGGTCACATCAGGTTTTTGTTGGTCGCGATTCCCGTGCGTATCTATAACGCCATCGAGGCATCCGAGAAGATTCAATTCAATCAACTCCACCGCGAGGATTTTGGGCCAATCGGTTACGACAAGCGCTGCAAGAAGTGCGACCAGGTCGTGACCAGCGATGAGATTACCAAGGGTTATCAATACGAACCTGATCGCTATGCGATCGTCGAACCTGATGATATTGCAAAGATCAAAATCAAAACGACGAGGGCCGTGGATATCGTCGGCTTTGTAGACTCCGCAGAAATTCCCACCACGTTTTACGACGCGCCTTACTTTGCCGGGCCTGACGGCGCAGTCTCAGAAAAGCCATACGCGTTGTTGCGCGAAGTGATGAAGCAAACGGGAAAGATCGGGGTCGGCAAAGTTGTTCTGCGCGACCGCGAAGATCTGGTGGCGGTGTTTCCCCAGGATAATGGGCTGGTGTTGCAAAAGCTGCGCTATCCTCGCGAGGTGCGCAGTATTGAGGACGTCCCCGAGCTGGACAAGGTTGGCAAACTGGACAAGAAAGAACTGGAGCTGGCCACGATGTTGGTCGACCAGATGGCCACGACGCTCGACCAGATCGACATGACCGATCAATATCATGAGGCTCTCAGGAAACTGATCGATTCGAAGATCAAAGGCAAGAAGACTGTCGAGTTCGAGGCAGTGGAAGAGTTGCCGCGACTGGATATCATGAGCGCGCTGAAAAAGAGCCTGCAGGCCTCTTCGCGCAAACCCATGGTTAAGGCAACGACTCCGGAAAAGAAGAAACCCGCCATCACCCTGGTCAAGCCGGCGAAAGCAGTCGCGGCCAGGGCCGTAAAGAAACGGAAGGTTTCCTGAAGGAAAACGAGCTCACAATTCGAGCTACAGATGAACGAAAACAGAAATAAAGTCTTATCGTTTCCCTCACCTGTCCCTTCAAAGGCAGATTACCAACGTGTCAAATCTGTCTACACGGTACCTGAGATCAAGCAACTGTTCGGACTGAGCGAGCGCACCATTCGCCGCTGGACCGAACAGGGCATTGTGCGCGCCTCTTCGCCGCCCGGCATCAGTGATCTGACCTACGGCTTTCAGGCCTTGACGCAATTCCGGCGGGTCCGCGATTTGCGCTCACAGGGACAGACGATGCGCCAGATCGAGGCCGAGTTGCAGGGACAACTCAGTCTCTTTCGCGCCGAGGAAGCGCAAGTCACCCGTCTGCTGACGCCGTTTGAAGAGGCGCTGGTTCTGCACGAGCAAGCCGATCCCAAGGCCGAAGAGTATTACCTGGAAGCGATCAGCGAAGGCGACAACGTCGCCGAAGCATACTGCAATCTGGCCCTGATCAATCTCGAACGCGGCGAACCCGCAAAGGCCCTCAATCAACTGACGCACTCACTAAAACATGATCCTCGGCATGTCGAGGCTCACTATAATCTCGCCAATCTCTACTATGACCACGGAGAATTTCCTTTGGCGCGTCTGCATTACGAAGCGGCGGTCCAGATCGAGCCGGCATTCTCGCTGGTCTATTTCAATCTTGCGCTGGTCTATCACCGCGTCAACAATGTAAACGGCGCGGTCGCGGCTCTGGCTCGCTATCGGGAACTCGCCCCCGAAGACAAAGACATCGAAGCCCTGGACGAGTTGTTGAGAGTCAAGGCCGAGATGGCCCCTCGCCCTGCTAATCCCAACCGTTAGCACGCTGCTGCAAAACCAGGTTTTGTAGAAGATGTTTCCCCGCAAGTGTCCGTTTAGATCGGACACTGGTGCCCCTCGCTCGTATTGTCTGTTTAGACAGGGCGCTTGTGCCCCTCGCTCGTGACGGCGGACCAGTCCGCTGTCTTAAACAGAGATAGGGATTGGATTGCTCAAAAAGAAGTAGGTGGAGAACCCGAAACGGAGTAGAATCCATTCCTCCCGCTTTGATATCGAGTCTAAGCAAACGGTAGTGCCCTGGGTTGGTTTTGTAACGCAAGCTGTTAGCTTGCGCGCGCGTTGGTTGCCACTCAAACATCGCAAACTAACAGTTTGCGTTACAAATTAGAGCGCTACCAAGCAAGCACTTCAGTTGGAGGCTCCCGATGTCGCAGATAAAGTGCCGTGTTCTATGCGTTGAAGACCATACCGATTCCGCTGAGATGATGCGTGCGCTTTTGTCTGGCGAGGACTATGAAGTAACAACGGCCGCCAGCATTGAAGAGGCTATGATGCTCGCCGCTAATGAAGCCTTTGATCTGTATGTGCTCGATCGTCACTTGCCGGATGGCACCGGTCTGGACCTGTGCCGCAAACTGAACCAGCTTACTCCCGATGTGCCTTGCATATTCTATTCAGGGGATGCCTATGAAATTCACCGGCGACAGGCCTTTGATGCAGGCGCGGATGGCTATGTGGCAAAGCCGGACATCGACGCCCTGATTGACGCAGTTCAAAAATTACTCGCTGAACGCGAGTGTGCCGCTGCCGTTTGATAGTGTGGTGTCCTGCAATTTGATCAAGTCGGAAGAGCGGACGATCCACGAAATGACACGAAACGAGAAACACGAAATTGCACGAAGCAGCACGAAGTCACACGAAAAAGATGCGGTCTTCTTAGTGTTATTTCGTGCCCGTTCGTGTGACTCGTGGTTCGGATGGATTCTTTGATCTATACACCTTGTGTTTCAGCAACCTGCTAGAGTTCTTGAGGTTTTGTTAACGAGTTTCGCAGGATTGCTAATCAGTCCTGCAATCCTGGCGAGCGATTTCAACTCTCTGCTTTAGCTCAGCGTGCTCGGCGCCTCTGCGGTGAGCGTGTTTTGCGGAAAGATTCAACGCAGAGACGCAGAAAACGCTGAGGTAGACGCAGCGAAGACGAGCAAATCAGGCCACTACCTGATCGAGTGCCTGCTTGACACTAGTCTTTGCCCACGTATAATTTCAACTCGCAAATGGGCCGATAGCTCAGTTGGTAGAGCAGCTGACTCTTAATCAGCGGGTCGCAGGTTCGAGCCCTGCTCGGCTCACCATTATTTTCAACGACTTGCGGCAGGTTGCAGGACCTTGCCGCTTTTCCTTTGTGACAACCTTGTGAAGTCGTTTTTGCCTCTGCTCTCGATATTCAGACAAGACAGTTATCGCTCCACGCTTTCCTTGATCGGTGGCGTGAATGTAACGCCTCGTTGTCGCAATCGAAGCGTGCCCCATCAACTCCTTGATCTTCACCACATCGACGCCGGCATCGGCAAGCCGAGTACCGAACGTATGGCGCAAGTCATGAAACGTGAAGCCGGTAACTTTCGCTTCTCCGCATGCAGCCGAGAAGGATTTCTTGATGTCGGTGTACTTTGTCTTGGTATCGGGATTGACAAAGACGTATTCCACATCGCCCGCACTGTCCCGTAGTTCCAACAGTGCTTCCCGCACAATCGGTTCCATTGGCACGGAACGGTCTTTGTTGGTTTTTGTTTCCTTGAAATTGATGGTGTTGAGATCAAAATCCACATTCGACCAGCGAAGCCTTAACAACTCTCCGCGCCGTGGCCCGGCATAGATTGCGACCGTAACGAGGGTTCTCAGGTACTCGCGATCGCCTGTTAGCTTGGAGAACAATCTATCTTCCTCGTCGAAAGATAGGTGACGCGTTCGCTGGTTGTTCTCCGGCAACGAGTTTACCTTTCGGCACGGATTCTGAGCGATCTCTTCGTAGTCAACGGCCATTCTGAAGATGCCGGATAGGATCGCAAGTTCCCGGTTCACCGATGCGGGCCGTCGCGTCCTACCATAGCGAGTTATTGACCTCATTCGTTTGACTTTGAACTCCTCGATCATCTGCTGGTCGATTTCGTTCAAACCCTTCTTCCCGAAGTGGCGACTAAAGACCGTTGCATGTAATTCGTCGTCACGACTGGACCGCTTGTTTGCCCTGGCCCAGGGTAAGTACGTAGTATTCACGAATTCACCGAATTGTCTGCTTGCCGAAACTTTGCCGTACTTGCGTTCATAGACCTTGTTCTTGACCTTTGTCTCGGCTTGTTCTGCTTCTGCCTTCGTGCGGGCCTCAGGTATCGCCCCCCTGTACCTCTGTCTGCGGATCATGAAATCGTAGTGATATCGCGACCCGCGTTTTCGGATTGTCATCCGGTTGCTCCTTTCCGGTTGCAGCCGCCAGGAGCGGGGCTACTTTACCATACGTACATGGAGCGTGCGTTTCTTTTCACGCTTGCGATCGGCGCCCGCTGTCATCCATGTGTCGATCGCAATTGGATCGAACCGAAGTAGGTCCCCGGCCATTAGGAACGGTATGTAATCGCGATCGACCCAGCCATAGATGGTGCTCTCGCTAATCTGTAAGCGGTCGGCCAACTGCGCAACGGTTAGGTATCTGGGCTGGCTTTTGATAGTCGATTCAGGATGCATATACGTCACTCCTTGCCTCCCTGAGCATGCTCTACTTCCTTACCCGTCTTGAGCAACGGCAGTGCCACTCATCTCCAACTACAAGAGGAACACAGACGCGAGATTGGCATCTGCTTTGCACACCAACTCACCGTCCACGGGGATAGTGAAATTGAAGGAAATCAAAGAAAGACAACCGTCATCCGTGGATTCTCGTGGGCAACAATGGTCACGCTTAACGAGCTTTCCAGCTCTAGTGATGCACATCAATCGTAACGGCGGTTCACATTTGAGCCGGGGTGGTTCGTATTTGAACCACAGTGGCTCGTATTTGAGCCGGGGTGGCTCGTATTTGAGCCAGGAGTCGTATTGCGGACCCGCAACAACGTCACCGTGCGCTGCGCATTCTTATTTTGGCCCCGTTGGGAAAGGCCAAGCTGCCGAATCCATACAGCAAAGATGAAGCAGATCGGGATTGCATAGACGGTGTCCAATGCCCACCGGATCGTGAGGGAGCGGAGTTTGAGAAGGGGAGATAAGAAGCAACGGACGGCAAATCTAAACGCGTCAAAGTTGTAATTAAGAACTCCGCGACGGGTGAGATGCGGACCTCGAACGTCGTAGTACGGACACCGGCTAACGACAGTCCGAGGACGAATCCGCCCACACAAAGAGTTGTAATAGTGCGGGGGATGCCAAGCTTGGAGAAGTTAATAAAGGCGCTACTGAAAGGCCGCTGAGTGCCGCAGGCAAGTCGGTGAAGTGACACGCCAAGACGCCGCCTATGGGTGCAGAAGTCCGGAAGCAATGGAGCAGGCAACGGCAAGAATCGGCAAGTTTGAGAGACGGATATTGATACCCAGTCCGAGCCTCACGCGGGATCTATCCAGCACCACAGCGAGGTATCAGCACTCCGAATGCGCTGTCGAATACGGTTGGCTCAGGCTTCAGCGGAGCAACAAGAGAGTCGGAAGCGACGCTCGCCGAAACTCAGGAAGGGCTCAATGAAGAGGCACGGAAAAACATCTTCTCGGTTCAACTTCGAGGTTCCGTGGAGAGGTTGGGGAAGGCTAAGGAGGTGCTGCGCACCTGATTTTTAGTGACACGTCACCCCACCAGGAAAAGCGTAAAGCACACGCAGCAAACTTGGCGTTTGCTGCGCCAACTGGCACGAATGGTCGAGATCGGAGTTTCGGGTTTGCGATGCAAACATTGTGCTTGCAGGGCAAGGGCAATGAGGAGAGGAAGACCATGACAAAACGAGAAGTCAACTACCCGCATACGATCAGCTATCGTCTGACCGATGCGGTATGGCTCAGAGTAGAGCAAGAGGCAGCCGAAACCCGGTTGACGACCCACGAGTGGTGCCGTCTCGCGGTGCTGGAAAAGCTAAATGACGACCACGGATTGAGCCGCAATGAGCGGATCTTGTTCGAGCAGTTTGCGTCCGTACGGTATCTGCTTACGCACGGATTTCAACTGCTCGCGGACGACAAACTGACCTCCGAACAGTGGCAGAAATTCCGTGCGATTGCGTGGGAAAGAACCTCTGAGATCGCGGATGTTGCGCTCGCGAAGCGCACTAACAGCGACAGTCAGAGTGCTAAATGAAGCGCTTGACTGGCTGCGCAACACGCGCCGAGCAGGAGGATCAATGCGAGTTGAAACGCCCGCGCGTGTGATTGTTGTGATCGCAACTTGGGTGGGCATTAAGATCTCTGCGTCACTTTCCCGGCGGTATAGCCGAAGAATAGTTAATCAGATCACTGTTGCGTTCACGCTAGTCGTCAGCATAGTGGGATTATGGAAATACATTTTTTGGCTCCTGCGATATCTATGACTTGCGCCGTGTAGGATGGTAACTGGCGAGTCGAAATGCCCACGCGGTGGACCAACTTTCCAAGCTTCCAAGAGTTGGAATTTGCTTGGAAAGTCGCCATTGTTGGAATCGAATCCTAAGCACAAGTGACGCTCACCACATGGCCTTTTGCCATGGTTAGCGAGACCTCGCTGACTTCAATCCGATCACGTTTGCAACCACCAAATGGCGCTTTGTCATCAATCCATTGGGTAAAGAGATCTCACTCGGGGGCGCAAACCGTTTCGCAAAAGGCATTGCAGTTCCGTTAAGTCTTTTAGATACGTGCGCAGCTTAGAGAGTTTTTCCGAAAAATGTATTGCGTTCCACGATCTGACGCGCTAATCTCGCGCCGCTATTTAGATCATTGCTTGCCACCAAGCCGGCTCTTCAGCGCCCTCGCAAACACACTAACACTGAGCCGCCAAGGCAAGGAGCTTAACGGCTAACGAGGTCAGAATTGGTGTGCTGTTAGAAAAGCGACAGCACGGTCTGCAAGAGATTCAGTGCGGCTTCCGATACTGAATCTCCGATCGAATTGGTGCCTCGGGCGTCGCTCTGGACGTTTGTGGTGCTTGGCAGCGTCGTTTCCGACGATGCCGCTGGTGGCGGCGGTGGCGCTGGTATCCAGATCTCGCCGGCAAAGGCCGACGTGCCAAGCACGAGGGTCAGCACAAACGCCATGTTTAGTTGATTAAATTTCATGATTTTTCCTCCAAGGGAAGACTCTTGGTTGTCAGGGAATCCTTGAACTCGATTCCCGTAAGTTCGAATAGGTATTGAGGTCTCTATCCTAGCACTCGAATGGTCCGGTATGTACCGGAAGCGCAAGATTTCTTGCAAGCCAAATTGCAAAAGGAAATGCTCACATGAACTCAACAAAAGAGCGGCTTCACGAGATTGCCAGTCCTCATCTCTCTAACAACGAACGCGCACTACTCCGCTGCCAGCTTGCCAGGGAATTTGAAGAGTCAGGTAACTATGAAGCTGCTCGTGAATCCATGGACGAGTTGTGGCCATCGGTCGGCGAGCGACCGGGCGTGGAAGGCCTCGAGCAAGCGGCGATTGCCGACGTTCTGCTACGGGTTGGCGCGCTGAAAGGGTGGATTGGCAGTACTCGCCAGATCGAAGGTGCGCAAGAAATAGCGAAGAGTCTGATCAGCGAGAGCATCAGGCTGTTTGAAGCGATTGAAGCGAAAGACAAGGTCGCTGCGGCACAAACTGATCTCGCCGTGTGTTACTGGCGCGAGGGGGCATTCGATGAAGCGCGCGTGCTGCTGCAGTTAGCTTTGACCAGACTTGCTGATGAGGATCATGACTTGCGAGCGGTTACTATGCTACGAAGTGCTATTGTCGAAGGCTCTGCTAAGAGATTTCACGACGCTCTGCGCATCTCTACCGAGGCTGCGTCGTTGGTGGAGCGGGGCAATGACCTGGTCCTAAAAGGGAAATTCCACAGTTTCTTTGGCACGTTGCTACGGAAGTTGGGCGAGGCGGATGAGCGCTCCGACTACATCGACCGGGCTCTCATCGAATACGCAGCCGCGAGTTACTATTTCGAGCAGGTAGGACTCTCCCGTTATCAAGGTTGTGTTGAGAATAATTTAGGCTTCCTATTCGGGACTATCGGAAAGTTTCGAGAAGCGCACGAGCACCTCGACCGCGCGCAAGCGCTTTTTACCAGTCTGAGAAACAGTGCTCACCTCGCTCAGGTAGACGATACACGCGCACGCGTTTTGCTGGCTGAGGGACGAATCGCGGATGCCGGAAAGCTGGTCCGCGCGGCGGTGCGCACGCTGGAAAAGGGAGGCGAACAATCGCTGTTGGCCGAAGCCTTGACTACGCACGGAATCGTGCTTGCACATTTGAATAATCACCAGCAGGCGCGTGCGAAACTCGAACGAGCAATCGACATAGCTGAGCTGGCAGGCGACCTTGAGAGCGCCGGACAAGCAGCACTAACGCTGGTTGAGCGTTTGGGCATATATCTTTCTCATGGCGATGTGCTCGCCCTGATGAAGCGTGCGTTCACCCTTCTCGAAAAGACCCAGGACGCGAGTACTCTGCGGCGTTTGACTGCTTGCGCGTTCCGCGCGCTTTTCCTGACGGACGTCATCTCCGACCCGCCGGACTGGCTGGGTTTTTCACTCAAACAGGCATTGCTCAACTACGAGGGGCATGTGATCACGCTTGCACTAAGAGACTCTGGTGGCCGTGTGACCCAAGCGGCGAACCTCTTGGGCACCACGCATCAGAACCTTACTTCTCTACTTACTGGCCGGCAAAAGAATCTGGCGCACGCCCGGCGTCCCATCCAGCGCCGCAAGAAGGGATTTACATGCAACCTAGCGACAAGCAACAAGCTTGGACTGAGAGAGAGCAAAAGCGCCGAGACAATAAGAATCTTGCACGTCGAGGATGATCAAGCGGTGGCGGGCACAATCAGGGAACTATTGACTCTGGAAGGGTGGGAAGTTGAACCTTGTGCGGACGGCACCACAGCGATGCGCACGATTGCCAGTCACACGCCATATGACCTTCTGCTGCTGGACTACGAACTGCCGGGAATGAATGGAGTGCAGTTGGTCCAACATGCGAGAAGCCTAGCCCACCGCCGCCGGATACCGGTCATTATTTTATCAGCCACGCTGGATGAAACTGCGGCGCATATGGCTGGCGCCGATGCCTTTCTGCGCAAGCCGGAAGACATCTCGGCGGTCACGGAAACCGTCGCCCGACTCCTGAGATCCACGAAAGGTGAGCCTATTGAATGACGGCGGTCGCGAAAGCGTGGCTCCGGTACTGTGGGGGCTAACGCCGGACAGCGGGTTAGCCCAGCCACCCGAGTAGTAACCCCGTCAGGAAGGCGAGTTCAGTCGGCGATGATTTGGGTGCACGGGTCGGGGGCTGTGCATCTCTGCGCAGGCACATTCGAATTGGTGGGAACGAATGGTGCCGCGAAGCCGCACGTAACTGAGGACAGCGTGGCGCTAACGGACCGGTGCGAGCCTCCCATCGTGCCGGTCCCGTGTATTGCTAAACTGCGATTCGACGACTCGTCCGATGTGAACTGAACTCCGACAAAGCGCGCAAGACGCGTGAAGCCGCAAGCGTTTGCGAGGATCTGTTTACATTCGAAGAAGACATCGGAAGGTAAAGCTAGTTAACAGCTTCCAGCAAGCGATGCCACGCTCCTGTGCCTGCAAATGATTCGACTTGAAAGAGCAAAGCTCTGCTGCCAGCTGAACCGAACAGCTAAAAAGTAGTTCTGCCGACTTCTCGCAAAAGATGCTTTGAACACGCATCTCTCTTAGCGTGACTCGCGCGGGACGCTCAATCTGACAAAGGAGTTCTCGTCATGGCAATCCCGTCTCGCGCACGATTCTCCCCGATTTCTTTTCGCCAAATCTCTGCTCTGGCGCTTATTGCGATCATGATCCTGGCAACGGCACCTTCTACACTTGCTGCCAAAGGTGTCAAGCATCTTGCCGAGAGCTTGATGCATGCGGTCGAGGCGGCCAGGACAACTGCGGCAAGACTTGCGTCCGAAGTAAAGCAGCGTAATCCCGGACCAAACCGTCAAAACCGGGGGATGCCTGAAGCACCGCCGAGCTCAACGAGCGCTTCGCCCCGAAGGGCTCAAACTAGAGCTGAGCGGGAGGGGAAGATCTGGAGACTGGCCTTCAATACGGATGACAATGTTGAACTTCAATCGGGCAGGCACCTGCAACTCGCGGCAATTCCTGTTGATATTGATGGCAACGCAATTCACGGGCTCGTTGCGAAGTGGCAATCAAGCAACCCAGAGGTAGTTGCGATATCTGACAACGGTGAAGCTGTTGCGGGCATTCCCGGTGCCGCTCAAATAACAGCCACAGCCGGATTGAAAAATAACAGGATCAATATCACCGTAACGCCGGCAGTAGCCAGCCCAGCCGAGCTTAACGAAAACGATCCGGCGATCAAATCACGAGCTGCAAAAACATCGCGTAGTTCGATTCCCGTTCGCGTCTCAAAAAGAGCTGGGCGTGAGCAGTCAACCGCACGCTTGCGGCAAGACGCGCATCGTAGCAGCTTACCTGTAGCTTTTATGCCGCAGGGACAAGGCCGTGACCCCGACGCGTTCTACAGTGCAAGCAATGCTGTCGGGACACCGCCAAACAAGACCACACCGGGCGCAAAAACTCGTGCCGCAGCAACTGCTTGCGGCAGGTTGCAGGACCTTGCCGCTTTTCCTTTGTGACAACCTTGTGAAGTCGTTTTTGCCTCTGCTCTCGATATTCAGACAAGACAGTTATCGCTCCACGCTTTCCTTGATCGGTGGCGTGAATGTAACGCCTCGTTGTCGCAATCGAAGGGTAGGGGCTCAGTTTGAATTCTCGGCGCGTCCTCAGCGTTCTCTGCGCCTCGGCGGTGAGTGGTTTCGGTACTTTTCTCCACCGCAAGACGCCGAGTACACGGAGTTCACGCAGAGAAAAACCAAACTGAGCCACTACCCTAACGACAAGGATATGGACTATTTATGCGCTTTAAGTATAAGATGTGGCCGTTTCTACTCAACCAAGGAATGTGTTATCGGACCTAGCTAGTAGGTTAGCCAGCACTACTCATCAGCTGAAAGTTAACAGGCAGTTCCTCTCCTACTATCACTTGCGCGCGTCTAAGCAATGCTCATGAACTCCTATATTATCGCAGCCCGCGAAAATAGGGAGCGGCTGTGGGCAGCGATCACATACTCGTACTTAGCCCTACTGGTGCTGTTTCACCTGATTTTTTTCCTGCGCTTTTGGAAACACGTCCATTTTTTGGGCACCAATCTTCCGATCAGCTTAACCCTCGCTGCGGTCGCTGGAGTTCTGGCAGGTACCTACTTTTACACTTATAAGTTTTTCAAGGACGATTTTTACTTTTTTGTGTTTGTCAGCTGGATAGCAAATGCGATTTATCTAATACCCGAGCTAAATGGACCCGCGCCAGGTGAATCCAACTATCCCCAATATAGAATAGGTATCTTTGCACTATCCTTACTATCTAGCGGCAGTTTGTTATTAGCGATCTTCAGTCCTGGTAAAAAGGAATTCCAAAAAGGGTCGTGGATCATCACTGGCATCAGTGTAGGAGTACTCTGTTCAGCGTTCTCCTATGCATTAATGAAACGACTTTCCCTGTCACCGGCTTTGTTGCCGGGAGTCATATTCTCCTTTGGTGTTCTATGGGGAGTGGGAGGAATGTCGCGAACGCGCTTAGGCCTCGAGAAGAGCGGGGGGAAGGAGCAACTGCTTTCAACTACCTTTTACGTTTACGCTGTTTTGCAATTCGTCTACCCATTTCATCCTTGGCTCCAAGCAAGAGGAATTGAATCCATACCATTCCTCATCGCGCAACTTGCGAAAGTGGGTAACGCCATTTCAATGCAAGGCCTCCTTCAGTCCGCTATTGCGTACCGAGACTCGAGACGCGACGAGGAAATTCGCAACTCACAAACTGAGATAAGGATTAAGCAAGCAGAACTAATCGCCCAGGAAGAGAAACTCTCAAGCAAAAGCCAATTCGTTGAACTGGGCATGCTTGCTTCCAGCATCAAGCACGATGTCAATACTCCTCTAGCCACGATGGGTTTCGATATTCAGACGCTCAGGGCTCGATTCCAGAACGATAACCGAATCATCAAGAAATTAGACAGTCTCGAAGAGTCCATGGAACGGATCTATGCAATTGTAAAGGTTGTTGATATCTTCCGCGGGGATAGAGTCTTTTATAATCGCGACAAATTCATGAGTAAGGCAAGTATGTTGGAAGTTGTACACCGTGCCGTGAGATCGGTGAAGAACGAAAAGGAAGAACTGAAACAAAGCAATCCGAATAAAAAGATTACGGTTGAGGGGCGCGAGTCGTTTGTGCGCGCTTACGTTCCAATGCTGGAACAGGCAATAGTCAACATAATAAAGAATGGCTTGGAAGCCATTGATGAGAGCGGGCGGCAAGGAGGACTAATTAGTGTCAGGGTGGCGCCGACCGAGATACCTGAAACTGAGCCTTCGCGGTGGGTGAAAGTCGAGATTGAGGACAACGGCTGCGGGATTCCTCTTGAGAACATGAGCAGGCTAACTTCATTGTTTACGACGCGCAGCCAGAAGAAGCCGAATAGTGGTATAGGATTGTTCATTGGCAAGAAAATCTTAGATATCCATGATGGCAGAATCAGCTTTGAGAGCACAGTGGGTGAAGGCACGAAAGTCACCATGCTCTTGCCAGAATGGAAAGCTCTGATTAAACATAAATCGACAGAACAAGTCAGCGGAACCGTCACTGACACGCGCCAGTCCCTCCTGGAAGCCTCGCTTGATAGTGAACCGAGAACCGAGGGAGCCCAAAGCGAATCAACTCAGACATCAACGGATCCAGGAGAACACGTATGAGTAGCGTGGCAGAAGCCTTCGAAACGGAAATCGCAGTATCCATACCGCGCCCCCGTATTCTTATTATTGACGATGACGAAAAATTCCTTGAAGGAGCAAGGGACTATTTCTCGATGTGCGGATACGATGTTGACACTGCGTTCACGCCGGAGGAGGCCAAACAGATTTTAGAAGACAAAGGGAAAGACAAGTATCAGGTAATAATAACGGACGATAACTTCGGCAAATTATCGAAAACGAAAGGCCACCAATTTGTCCTCGAGAACCAGGCTCTGTTTGGCAAAGCGAAAACAGTGATAATTAGCGGTGCTGAGCAGCCAACCCTGGCAGTACTCAAACAGCTGGAGAATGCTCACACGCTCTTCTTCGAAAAAAACACGACTCTACAAGCAAAACTCGTAGAAATAACTGAGCGGGAAAGTCAAAAGCGGACGGCTGTTATTGAGAGTATCGTTGTTAACGAGACTGCACGCCGTATCGCGGAGATAACGGGCAGACCAGTGGGAGTGACGATCAGGGGTGCAGGAGCAGCAGCAGCCCCTGCCCTGGCGCCGGAAAGCAAGCGTTCTCTTTCCGAATCAGTCGGCAACAGGCTTAAGGGGACCCTGATCAAGTGGCTAAGAACAAGAAGCGAACCCGACAGACCAGTACTCGCCTTTGGCAAGCGTACCTACAGCGCGAACGATTTGATTGCCGAAGTCTCAAATGAAACTGATGTTGGCCTCGCACACGTCCAAATGTTGCTCGGAGAATTTGAACACTCATTGAGGATCGAGGAAGATGACTCACAAAACGACGACGCATTCGCAGACTAGCCCTGCCAGCAAGGGCAATCTCATAATTCTGCTTGGCGCACCATCCCACGACAACTTAACGGAATACACTTCTAAGCTGCTGGAAGATTTTCCCGATCTAGGTGCGCCTACCTTGTTGTGCAGGATCGAGACCCCCGTCACCTACGATACCCTGCTGGCTCAGAAATCCATTGATCCAAGTCAGACGGAGGTTGTACTCATTTACTGTGGCCACGGCGAACCACCTTCGCTGCAGGGCCCAGGAGCTCTCCCGGGCACGCCCAATTGCAGGGATCTTCAGTCAGTTTTTTATGACGAAAGATTTCTGCACCTGGGACCGACGTTCGTTTTGGCGTTTTGCTGTAGCGCCGCCATTGATCTCGGCTACTCAATCGACCGCAAAACCACTGGACGCACCTTCGTCGGCTTCGACGAACAAATTGGATGGGTAATGAAAACCGGTGACTACGCCGACTGCTACAAAAGAATCCTGCACGGCTCAGCCTTGGCGATGTTGCGGGCCACTACAATCCACTCGTTGGAGAAATCTATTCGGGAGATCTATCGAGCGGCGCTTTCATCGTTTTCTTCCGAGAAGGACGGACAATATGAATGGGGCCTGATGATGAGAGCCTATCTACGCAAGCAGTTGGAAGCACTTACCTTCATCAGAAGCTAAAGACTACATTACCAAGAGAAGAAGGCTCACCACATGAATAGAAAACAAGAGTTTGAGAGTTTGCTTGCAAAGATCGCCGATGCTCCAGTTAGTTTCGCGGGGAGGGACTCGCCTCGTAACGACGCGAGTGGAAAGGTGCCGAGCCGTATTAAAGCGAATCTATCCGATGGAGAAGGAATGAGCCCGGAAGTTGTCTTGCAAGAGATTCGGCGCGCCAAGGCCAGACAGAGAAGAAATCCCTCGCTGTTCAGCGGCGATCCGGAAGGTTTTTTCACTTATGACGACCCGGTTCTCGCAACGATGGCATATCTTTATCAAAGCCACATAAGGATGTCATCTGTTCTGGGTATTGCGGGTAAGAACGGTGAGAATCTGCGCAACGATTCTTACTGGAAGTGGGCTGAGACGGCCATTCGAATTTGGCTATCGCGTAACGAAAAATCCTATCAAACGTTGATGGGTATGACCCCCCAGGAGTTGATTGAAGTCGATACTGAAGTCATGAGAATCGCTGTAACCGGCGACGCTGGTTTCCGTGGTCAGGCCCAGGCAAATGTTATTTATGACATGCGTGAACGTCACAACACTGCTCCTTTCGATCTGCTCATACATTTGGGTGACATTTACTTTTCCGGTAATAGCGGAGAGATTCTTGACAATTTCATTGCTCCCTTCAGAAGTGTGTGCCCGAAAGTGTTCACTCTGCCTGGAAATCATGATCTCTACTTCGGAGGAGACGCATTCCTTAGCGCCCTGGAAGCGTTAAAGCAGCCAGGAAGATATTTCTGCGTTGAAAACACACACTGGCGAATTGCCTGTTTAGACACCGCACTACCTGCTGAGACACTCCGCCGTAATTCGGGTCTTCTCGATAAAGGTCAGTTAGCCTGGCTTGATAAGCTACTGGAGATCGATGACGGAAAAAGAACCATCTTGATGAGTCACCATTTCATCATTTCAGGTTGGGATAAACCTTCGGAAGGATTGAGACGTCAGTTGGCTACCCGGCTGAAAAAGATATTTGCTTGGTATTGGGGACATGAGCATGGTTGTGCAACGTACGATAAGAAGGCCGCAGGCTTTTATGGAGCATGTGTAGGTAATGGTGCCTTTCTGGAGGTAAGGAGGGTCCGGAGTCGTAAACCTACACCCCAATGGTACGCTAAAGGATGCTGCACTTGCTATGCGAATCGATCTAACTTCTGGCCCCATGGATATTTAGAACTTGAGCTACAGCCGACTAGGATCGTTGAAACCTACCATCTAGAGGGTGGAAAGTCACACACAAGGATATTGGACAGCGCCAGTCCCGTGAAGTCCGTCTAGCTACGAACCTCTCACGCTGTGACAAGCACACCCTCACCGCATCCTTGACCGTCGCGGCGAATGATTGCCAGCGACATGTCGTCTACGAGCGGCCCTGCTGCCGCGAAATCCTGGACGGCGCCCAACACGGAAAAGAGTACTGCGTCGGCAGTGCCCGATTGCGCGCGCCGCAGTTGGTCCTCTAAATTCCCATAACCAAACTCTTCACCGGCGCAATTGAGCGACTCGGTGATGCCGTCGGAATAGATCAGCAACACGTCGCCGGCGCCCAGTTCGAATGATCCACAGGCGTAGGCGGCCGCAGGCAGCACGCCCAGCAACAGTCCACCTTCCGACAACAATTGCAATTCTCCATTGGCTCGCAAGAGAAAGGCAGGTGGGTGGCCGGCGCTGCAATATCTAACCAACCCCGTGATCGGATCGAGCTTTGCCAGGAACAAGCTAGCCAGCGGCATAAATGATTTCAGCAGGCAAATATCGCGGTTAACGCCCGCGACGATTGCCTCGGGCCTGGAAGTCACAGCAACGCGCGCACCTACCAAACCCACCAGATGCGAGGTCCACATTCCGGCCGCGAACCCCTTGCCAGAAATATCTCCGAGCGCAAAGATTACTCCGTCGCTCTTCTCTTCAACCGTGAAGAAATCTCCGGGCAAGTGGCGAACGGCGAAAATCTCACTGGCAATTTCAAAGTTTCCAAAGCGAAGGTGACCAGGGGCGCACAGACGCCGGTGCACTTGCGCAGCTTCGAATATTTCAGTGCGCAGTTTGGCGTAGTCCTGCTGCAGGTCGGTCAGCTTCCCTTCCAACTCCTGACGCGGCATCCTTGCTGAACGCCTTGCCTTTGAGGGGTATTCCCGGACACCAAGTGCACGCCCGATTCCCAAACCAGCATTGAACCCTGATTGACTCATGACTGCCTTGACCTCTACCAATGAATTGAAGGGTACGACCAGCTACAGCTTGTCGAGTTGCTGCGACGAACTGAAGTTTGTCGGACTATCAGCTAACCAACGAATTTGTAACCACTACCGTGAATGGTAAGAATGAAACGCGGCTCCTCAGGGTTTGGCTCCAACTTTTGCCTGAGATGAACGATGTGGGTGTCGACCGTCCGCGTGTTTGGATAGTTCTCATAACCCCAGACCGCGTCCAGCAACCGGTCGCGGCTCAGCGTCTCCACGGGATGAGCGACGAAGTATGCGAGCAGCGCGAACTCTTTTGCTGAAAGTTCAACTGGTTGACCGGCGCGTCGCACTTCATTGCTGCGCGTGTTTACTTCTACATCGCTGAATCGATAAACCTCCGCTGCGGGCGCCTGTGGCGAGGCGCGCCGCAGCACTGCCTTCACCCGGGCCATCAGCTCGCGAATCGAGAATGGCTTGGTGACGTAATCATCAGCGCCGAGTTCCAGGCCCACAACTTTGTCGATCTCCTGGCCGCGAGCCGTCAGCATGATGATCGGTAGTGACGGCCGCCTGCTCTTCAGTTGCTTGCAAACGTCGAGGCCGCTCATGCGCGGCATCATTACGTCCAGTACGACGAGATCGGGATCATCTTCGGTGGCCCGCTCGAGACCGGCTACTCCGTCGGCAGCGCTGATTACCTCGTAGCCTTCGTACTCGAAGTTGTCGCGGAGACCAGCCACCATCGCCGGCTCATCCTCAACGATCAAGATGCGCGTTTTCCTACTGGTTCGCGCTTCAGCGGCGTCCTCATTCCGCGATGAGCGTTGGCCGTTAGTGCCGCCGTTTAATTGTTCGAAACTGGTTTTTCTCTTCATGTGCACACTCTTTCGTTTTAGCGCCAGGCGCTTATCATGCTGCTCCCAGGCTGGTTGCTGGAGCGGCTGAGGTAAGCGGTAAAGACAGAATAAACTTACTCCCTCTTCCGGGGGTGCTTTCGACCGCGATCTCGCCGCCATGTGCCTGGGTAATGTGGCGGACGAGCGACAGGCCCAGGCCGCTTCCTTTCGTGTTGTGCACGAGTGGATCTCCGGCGCGATAGAACTTGTCGAAGATCTTCGACTGATCGCGGCGCGCGATGCCGATGCCGTGATCCGCCACCTCGATTTTCACCACCCCGTTTTCCCGATATAGCTTCACGCCCAGGAACTTTTCGTCAGACGAGTATTTCAGCGCGTTATTGACCAGGTTCACGAGAGCTCGCGCGATTGCTTCACGATCCACAGGTACTGCCGGCAGATTTGAATCAATGCTCTCCTCAAACTCAAAACCCTGTTGCTCGATTTGATAGCGATAGGACTCGAGCGTGTTGTGCACCAGCTCTGCAATATCGGTGTTGCGAAACTCATACTCTTTGTGTCCAGCCTCGATCCGGGAAAAATCGAGGATGTTGTTGATCAGGGCCGTCAACCGCTCGCTCTCCTTGCGAATGATTCGGTAATACTGCTGTCTCTTTTCCTGAGTTGTGATGCGCCCCAGCTCGAGCGTTTCGGCGTACAAACGGATCAGAGCCAGCGGCGTGCGTAACTCGTGCGATACGTTCGAAACGAAGTCAGACTTCAAGCGGGCGACTGCCATTTCCTTGCTGACGATATGTTTGGTTAGCACCAGGCCGCCGATTATCAAAAGGGACAGGCACGCAAGGATAAAAAAACTGCGATGAATCCAAGTCTGGCCCAGTGCCTCTACGCTCGTTCCCTGGTATTTGATGCCGAGCGACAGCCCACCGAAAACATCGTCGAGCTTGCGGGAAACCTCGGGCTTCCCTTCTCCCCAACCCACCGTAGCGGCAAGGGGCTTAGCCTCGTGGCCCATTTCCATGTCCGCAGGATAGACCATCATGGCCAGCGGGTTTCCGCCCTGATCACTCAACTTCTGGGTAACCGACTCATCCAGCATTCCCGGAAAGAAAGTTTGTTTCAGGTAACAAGCATCGAAGGTGACCCCACCAAGTACAACCCTGTCGCCTGAGATCTGAGGTAAGGCGAACACGGCGGTCGTTATATAAGGTTCGCCATCAGGCCGTTTTGTTTGGCGGGTGTAGAAAATCATAGGCTGGGCTTTCTTGTGCATCCCCGACACCAACATTTTGCCTTCCGAGGAGCTGAACCAAACACGGTAACCTTCGGCCATTTGCTCGTGTTCTTTGCGGATGTATTTATCATCAAGCTGGTGAGGTTGAGAACGGAGCAGGAGACCGTCTTCGTCGAAGAGAAACACATGCGTCAGCCACGGACTTTTCTCCAGGATGAGGTCAAGTTTCTGTTCCTTTTCCTGGGCTTCAGTGTCCGGAGACGGAAAGAGGTTCCTCGCGTCGTCAGTCATCGAGTAAACCCTCTTATTCATTTTCTTTTCGGTAATCGCGAGCATCTCCTGAAAATCGCGGTGGATTGCCGCCTCAAGCACTTTGTTGCGCTCGAAGGCTCGCAATTGGCTGAAATTGACGTAGATGAGCGCGGCCGCCGGTAAAACAACAGCAAGGACCAGCGTTAATATCAGCCGGAACCGGGTGAAGCCTCTCAGAAAACCTCTTCTCTTCAATTTCATCTCGACCTCTGAAGGAACTTTGTCTGCGAGCGAAAGAATACTCTTGCCGGTGTCAAGTTGTGTCAAGAGCATGTAAAAATTTGTTAAGAATTGTGAACTCGATTCATTCCCAGTCTCCGTTTTGCTAGCGGACTTGTCCGCCGTCCCGAGCGAGGGGCACCAGTGCCCCTATCTAAACGGACAATTCCCAAGAGCGTTTCCAAGAAGGCGCAAGGACACAAAGGCGCAAAGATTGAAAGTAAGACACTGATGAAATTCCTACTCAAACACGTAGTGATCCCACCACCGGGGATCACTAGAATACTCCCTGAGTCAAAACGTCTCCCCGCCCAGTCCTGCTTTCTGTGCTTTGGTGGATCAAAATGGAATTGACCAACTCTGGCGCCACTCGAAAAACCGGCTGAGAGCAGCAGGTTGCTGAACCAATAGATCCACGGGCGCGAAAATCGGTCCGAGTAGACAGCGCCGGCGGGGAAACACGCCAGTGCAATTAGGGTAATTGTCATGCAGTTGTTGGAACCCACATCACAACGCGCGGAGGAGTTCACCGATTTGTTGAGGCGCAGCGCCGATGATATTGCCGGCCGGTGGTTGGAAGCGTTGCGCGAAGATCAAACCGTCTCTTCAGTTGACAACCCACGAGAGCCGTTACTTCTGGACGCCGTGCCGTTGGTCCTCGATGAGATACTCAGGGCTCTGGCATTGGATAGCAACAAAATAGCGCACGAAAAAATTTGCCGGGCGGCTCGTCATGGATGTGTCCGGGCAAAGGAGCACTTTGATGTTCGGGAACTGGTCCGGGAGTATCAGTTGTTGCGGGCGATCATCTTTCGTCACGTAGCCGGACAGACAGAAGCGTTCGCCGCTTCGGGCACAGCCAACCCACTCACCGTCTATCTCCGCGTCGGGGCCGCTCTTGACGAAGCGATGCGTGAGGCAATCAACGCCTTCGTTCAGGAGCACATGACGCAACTGCGACGACTGTCGCGCACGGATAGTCTCACCGGCCTCTATAACCATCGCATGTTCTACGAGCGTTTGGAGGACGAACTCAATCGGGCGAAGCGCTACGACGGCCGGCTCTCGGTGGTCCTGATGGATCTGGACAATTTCAAAGCCGTCAACGACCTTAAAGGTCATCAGTTCGGTGACCGAATGCTCGTCAAGTGCGCCGAACGGTTGCGCGCAAATTTACGCCAGACGGACATACTCTGCCGGTTTGGTGGCGATGAATTCGGCCTGATCCTGACAGAGACATCACCTGAGCAGGCACACGCGATGATGACGCGCTTAAGCGAAGACTTTACGGAACTAGGTCGAAAGGAAGGAGCCCCGACGAGTTTCGGTATGACTTTCGGTTTGTCTGCCCACCCGGATGATGACAGCACCGTGAGACGAATAGTAATGCTCGCAGACGAACGACTGCTCCGTGACAAGGCTAAGAACAAACGCAGTCTGATGTTGGCGGGCGAACCTGAGCGCAATCGTCGACCATCATGATCGAATTGAAGTGGGCAACAGGTGTTTAGCAGGCTGCTGAAAAACAAGACGTATAGATAAAGAATCCATACGATCCACCAAGTCACACGAACGAACACAAAATAACACTAAGAAACCCGCACGTTTTTCGTGTGACTTCGTGTTGCTTCGTGTAATTTCGTGGATCGTAATCACTTTTTCAGCAGCCTGTTAGAGTAAAAACTTTTTTAGTTTGCTGCTGTGCCTCAGGAGCAGGCTAAAGCCTGGACTCTATACGCCTGTGGCCCAAATTGTCACTTTGAGAGCCTCATCTTGCTCTCAGACCAGAGCGGCAAACAAACCTGATCCAACGCAACGGACCTTTCGCTCTCCAAACTCAACGCGGTCCTCTCTGCTCATCGGCCAGAGAATATCTCCACGCAGTTCAACTATGGCCGAAATCTGGCTTTTCCGTTTGCCTTAACGAACAGGGTCGGGTTAATCTCCTGCGACACTTCTGTCAGCGTTTCACAGAACATCGGATCCGGAGGCTATGTGCGGTAACGTACATATATGATATAGTGCCTCAGCGTACCAACGAGCTTGCTTGACATTGGGATCGAGTTTACCGACTCCCTCCTCTTGCCATCCGGTGTTCATTTCTCAACGAAAGTAAATACGGCCGATGGGCGCCGTGCGGCCAGACTGGGAAGAGGAAACATGAAAATATTACTGTACAACCCGGATAATGGGGTGACGCGGAACTTCATGCCCCACCTCTGGATGTTTCTGCTCAAAGCGCTGACTCCTCCTACCCATGAAGTGATCCTGGTGGACGGCAATGCCAAGCCCATGAACGAGCAGCAGCTCGTGCAGTTCGTACAAGAACAAGGAATCGGATTAGTGGGCATCGGAGCGATGACTCGGATGATAGCCCGCGCCTATCGTTTTGCCGATGCCTTGCGCGCAGCCGGAGTGCCGGTCGTGATGGGTGGGCCGCACGTAACAGAGTGTGCCGATGAAGCGCTGGGTCGCGATGGCGGACCAAAACACGCCGACGCGGTGGCGCTTGGTGAAGCGGACAACACCTGGCCGCAGATCGTCGAGGACGCCGCGAATGGCACACTCAAAGAAGTTTATGAGCCTGTCGACGCTACCGGTAAAGAGGTCAAGCCTGGTTTGCAACCTTATCCCGTGATCCCCTGGGACAAGATCGATCTGAATCAGTTCAACCTGATTCCCAAAGTGCTCAGCCGTTTGACAGAGAAGCACGGTTCGGGCTTCCGGTATTTCAATGTGCTGCCGATTGAGTCGGGCCGTGGGTGTCCTTATGGCTGCGACTTTTGCACCGTAACCGGCTTCTTTGGCGACTCGATCCGCTTTCGCTCAAACGAAAGTGTGGTCAATGAACTGCTGATGCTCAAACACCGGGCGCGCAAAGAGCGCGGTCAGATTACGGTATTTTTTATCGATGACAACTTCGCGATCAATATCAAGCGAACCAAGTCTTTGTTGCGGGACATTATCGCGGCCGACGCACAGTTGCCGTGGATAGCTCAGATCAGCGCGAACCTGCTGCGTGATGAGGAACTGGTGGATCTGATTGCGGCCTCAGGCGCCAAATGGATCTTCATCGGTATGGAGTCGATAGATCCGACTAACCTCGCGGATGTGAACAAGAGTTTTAATAAGCCCGGCGAGTACGCGGCAGTGTTGGATCGGCTGGCGCGTCGCGGCATCTACGCGATCACGTCTTTCATCATCGGGCTCGACAACGATACTCCGGGAGTTGCTGATCGGACGATCGATCAGATCGAGCAGTGGCCGCCGACGATGCCTGTCTTTGGGCCGCTCACACCCTTACCGGGAACTCCTTTGTATGATCGGCTGGGGGCCGAGGGACGTTTGACGCGGCCGAAGCATTGGCTGAATTTTGCTCTCTATCGGATGGCCCATACGCCTTTGAAGCTGACTATTCCGGAAGCGCAATACGAACTCGACCACGCGTGGACCAGGTCATACAGTCCGGCGCGCAATGAACGCGTGATTGACTTGCTGGCCGGCCGAGGGCTTGATGCCCGCACCATGCACTTTGTGATGAGGCTGTTTTTCCGGGGGATCTACTTTCCACAGATGAACAAGGCGGCCTGGATCAAGCTGCTGGCCCAAAACCGCAAACCTATTCTCAAGCTCATCAAGCAGGGTGCCAAGAAATATCGTGCGGCCCGAGGCAAGCAAGAGATTGAAGCAGTTGCCCAGCCGACGTGAAACCGGCGCGGAGCCAAGAGCAAAGAGCTAAGAGCAAGTCCAGAAGTGCGAAGGGCTCGCTCTTAGCTCTTCGCATTTGCGCTTTGCCCTAAGCGCTTCGCCCTTAGCCCTTTGCGCTACTGGCTCAAGCCGTCGAGCTGCAGCCCAACCGGCCGAGCTCCTGCGCCTTTGATGCCGTCAATCACCTTCGCTACGTCACCGTAGCTAGTCGATCTCGAAGCCCTGATGAATACGGTCTTCTCGACGCGCAAATCCTCCGGCAATTCCCCGCGACCGAGCATTTCAGCGCGGTAGGTGTGATTGCGCTTTCGTTCCTGAAACACTTCAGAAAGTTTTGCGCTCAACCTGGCGGTGTCCTCCACTGTTCCCAGGTCGCCTACTGAGTTCAGTTTCAGACTGTGATCAGCCTCGATCGTGACTAGTAGTGTCAACGGGTTCGGCAGTACGTGAGTAAGATCGTCTGGCTGCGAAGGCACCTTCGCCTCGAACTTTGCGTGTCGCAGCGGCGACGCCACCATGAAAATGATCAAAAGCACGAGTAAGACGTCAATCAGCGGCGTGACGTTGATCAAAGGCGCAGGTCGGTTTTCGTTGTCTCTGGCTTTGCGCATCGCAGGTTTCTCCTATTCGCGTCCGAACGTTCTTTGGAATTGTTCCGTTTTAGACAGGGCACTTGTGCCCCTCCCGCGATGGCGGACAAGTCGGCTATCTAAATGGAGATCAAGGATGAGTCGTTCATCCAGGTATCCGCACCTCGTCGACAAGTTGGGACGCCCTGCCGGAACCAATTCAATTGACGTTCATTCCAAGCGACACGTTAGACAAGTCCGAGGCCGAAAAGTTCCCGATAACGATCGAGCGCATTCGCCGCGGCGTAACTATTTCTTTTTCTTTCCGGCAGCCGCTTTCGCCAGTTGCCGGCTCTCTCTTTTGTGGATGCCCTCGAACTCTTTCTGCAGCGCTTCCAACTCTTCGTCGGAAAGGCTCTCAAGATCGACCAATTTGGTACGCGCCCCACTCACGCCCTTGATCAGCTCGTCGAGTTTCAGATGGATGGCGATAGCGTCTCGATTCTGAGTATTCTGAATGAGGAAAACCATCAGGAAGGTAATGATTGTCGTGCCTGTGTTGATGACCAATTGCCAGGTATCGGAGTAGCGAAAGAAGGGACCGGTCACCGCCCAGACGACGACGACAAAGACCGCGAGAATAAAACTCCACGACGAACCAACGGCATGAGACATCGCCTGGGCGAACTTTCGAAACAGTTCACGCATTATTGATCCCTCCTCTAACTGATAACCCGGTGTACGCGGGCACTCGCACCGGCTCGCAAAGAGTGCGTCCCGGATCAATTCGCAGTCGTTCCTTAACCCTACAATCCGGCGCCTGACTTTCCTGTGGTCCAGAACTGACAACCCGCGTGATGCTATTCCGATTGAGCTATGGCCCAGGCCAGCAAACCACAGAGAGTAAAACCGAATGCATTCAGGATGCCGTGACTCAATGCCATGTGAGGGATGTCGACAATCAGGGTTTTGGTGACGATGCTGTAAGCGTAAAGAGAGGCGAGAGCCATCGAAATGAGCGAGACGGCTGAGGAAATCACGAGCAGCAGACGCACGGGACCCGAGTGGAGCGCCGGCACAACCCAACCGCACACCAACACCGCAAGCAATACCAACCCAAGTGAGATTACGAGCGTCCCCACCAACGCCAACAGCGGCGAGGCTGTGATACCAGCGGCCACGAGCGGCGTGCCGATTGTCACGGCGATTGCGGCCGGCACAAACAACCGGCGGGTAACTCGGCTCGCGTGCGCAAGCAAACGACCGGACAGCCCGGTAAGAATCGGAGCGGCAAATCCGGCGTAGTGAAAGTGGACCGCGGTGAGCAGTACGATTGTGTCTCCAAAGCCGAGGGGCTGAAAACCTAAACGAGACATGACAAGCCAGCCCGCGCCAATTGAGAGGTAGATCAAGCCCATGCTTATTGAGACCTCTTCGATCCCCCTTAAGCGTCCGACCGACAATCGCCACAGTCCATAAAGAGAGACAAGGGACGTCACCACCAACCATGCAGATGCAAACAACGCCGCTTTGATGCCCTGCTGCAGAAAGAAAGAAGCGATCACGGCGGCGGCGCCAAGCGGCTGGGCAAAGACCGCCAGCCGGTACAGCAATGAATGCCCTCCATTTGTAACGGGCCGCGCGACGAGTGAGAGTCCCAGCGGCACAACAACCAAAACGCCGAGCAGCAGTAGCTTGTCGATCAACTCAGTTTCGTATGAATCTGCCGTGCGGATAAAGAGCACTATGGCCCAAGCGATCGCACCCACAAGGGCACTGATCCGGGCGAACTGCGGTTTGATTTGCGTCAGCACTTTTAGGCTTGGAGAAAGTTGTGCGATCTAAGAACTCTTTTGAAGTCCGCACCGGCGTGGTTTTGTCTGTACCGCCTGGCGTCAGTCTTGTATCCTATTGCCCCAAAAAGCCGGCAGCGTCAGGCCCCTCGGCGCTCGATCCTTCACTACGGCGCATACAACAACGGAAAGAACTGGCCCTCGATTTTCTCGCCTGCCGGAATCGGCGGCACGCCGCCCAATAGCGGCTGATCGGAAGCCGAGAGCACACCATCGCGAAACACATTGATCACCGTGGCGCGCCGCGGCAACGAAGTGCCATTTGCATCTGAGCCATGGACCATCAGTGGATGATGAAATGACGCCTGACCTTTTTTCAATTCGATCGGCACCGGCTTGAATTGCTGTTTTTGCTCCTCGGTCAGCACGGTCTCAATGGCCTCCATCTGATCGGCTAGACCGGTAACCGGCAATAGATTCCAGCGGTGACTGCCCGGAACGTAATGAACGCAGCCGTTCTCGCGGGTCGAATCGTCCAATCCAATCCAACAGGAAAGATGAGCCAGCGGACGGGTTCGCGTCCAGTAAGAATAGTCCTGATGCCAGGCGACGATGCCGCCGTGGTGCGCGGGCTTGTAGAAAATCTGATCGTGCCAGAAGCGCACGGCGCCGCCGAGTAATTGCACGGCAGGCATCAGAAACGCAGGATTCCAAAGCAAATCATGAAACCCGGGTGCAATACGCCAAGCTCCCAACGAATGAAAAAGAATCGTGGCGGGATCTCTTGATTCGTTGGAGTTGTATTCGTAGAAGAGGTCACGCGCCGAAGGCGAAGCGTCAACCAACCCGCTTAGTTCGTCGCGAAGTTGTTCGAGCTGATCGTTATCCAGCAGCGAAATGCCGGCAACGTACCCATGCTGATTGTAGAACTCGACCTGATCGGCCGAGAGGCGGTAGCGAACCCACTCTTCGCGAGTGGTAGGCTGCGCAAACAAGTCGCCCACGGGATGATGAACTCTGGAGAGATCCTCAATCATGATTTGCGATGGCGGAAAGACTTTCAATCAAACGCTGTCGCGGAAGCCGAATCAGCTCAAGGTTAGGAAGGGCGGCTTGCCCCCGCCATCGGCGCAGCGAGCTCATGAATGGAGGTGAAGCGGGGGCAAACCACCCTTCCTAACCTTGAGCTTGCTCACTTGCGCGATTGCCCACTGACTTGAGAGGTTCACCCAAGGTCAGCAGCGAAGAGTTCTCTTTCAATTACTCACTGCATCCCGCCATCCGCCTCGACCACTACCTTCGTCGTGTAGTCCTTGCCTCCGATTGAAAGCTTCACCGTGTAGGTTCCCGGGTCGACTGGTGGTCCAAGATTGAACAAGGCAGCGAAGCCGCCGCCGCCGCCACCTCCACCGCCGCCACCTCCGCCACCACCCGGACCTGGAAGGTTCGCCGGGCGAGGAGGCGCGTCAGCTCGCAGATTCCACTGCACTCGATTGATTCCGACTTCCTTGGTCGCTGTCATGTTGCGGATGACCTTGCCGGAATAATCGCTAATCGTGATCTTCGCATCGGCTGCGGGCGCAGCTTTCAAGTAGTAGCTGATCGCGGTCCCTGGCTGCGGATTTGCGCCGCGAAAATACTTGGCGCCGCCCGTGTAGCGGCTGAGGCGAATATCGTTGAGCCACTGGGTACCAGGCCGCGTCTCGAACAGATGTACCTCGGTGTCCAGCACCTTGCTTGCGGAAAGCTGCTCGAGCGGCGTGATGTCGTCGAGGATGTAGATTCCGCGGCCGTGTGTGCCGATAATCAAATCGTTATCGCGCGGATGAATCAGAATGTCGTCCACGCGAATCGTCGGCAGGCCAGACATCAACGGCTTCCACTCGCGGCCTGCGGTGAAGGAGACGAAAAGACCAAGCTCGGTTCCAACAAAAAGTAGATCCTTGTTTTTTGGATCTTCGCGGACCACGTTGACGTTACCGACAAGCGGCAGGTTGCTGACGATCGAACTCCACGTTGCACCATAATCGCGCGTGACGAACAGATACGGCTTCCAATCGTCGAAGCGGTGCCCGTCCACAGCCAGGTAGCAGGTTGCTGCGTCAAAATGCGAGGGCTCAACCCGCGCGATGTGATACATCTCGCTGGGCAGAGAGACGTTCTTTGCTACATTTGTCCAGGTCGCACCGCCGTCTTTACTAACCTGAATATTGCCGTCGTCCGTGCCGGCCCAGATCACACCCGGCATTTTCGGCGATTCGGCGATCGTCACGAGATAGCCGAAGCTGGTATAGCCATCGTTCTTGGAAGCCATCGGATCCTTGCCAGACACACCCATGATCGAAAGGGTATTGCGATCGAGGTGCTTCGTCAGATCCGCGCTCGCCGTCCAGGTGTCGCCGCGATCCAGCGACTTGAAGAATCTATCGCCGCCAACGTAAAGGATGCGCGAGTTGTGCGGCGACATCACCAGCGGCGTGTTCCAATAGAAGCGATATGTTTCAGTGGCCGCCGGCGTGGGCACTACGTTCGAAGGCAAATTAGCAAAGGCGCCGAACCCACCAAAACCCTGCGTGGCGGGAGCGGGAGTTTCCTCTTCCGCGGAGGGCGAGGGACTTGGTGCAGGCGACGCTGTTGCTGCCGCTCCGGCGCCCCCTCGTTGTCCGCGCCCGCCGCCACGACGCGGCAGACCCCGCGGACGAATGCTGACGCTGCGACCGGTGCGCAGATCGACGCGGCTCATCGCCCCGTTTTGCGATTCGGAATAGACGGTGTTTGGATCCGCCGGATCGGCCTGTGAGTAAAACCCGTCACCGCCACCGGTGCGAAACCAATCGGCATTAGTAATGCCCGCCTGGTTGCGCGTCTGGCTCGGAGCGCCCCACGAACCGTTGTCCTGCAACCCCCCATAAACGTAATAGGGTTTGCGCAGGTCGGCCGCAATCGCATAGAACTGCGCGGCGGGAATCGTATTTACAAACTCCCAGTTTGCGCCCTGATCGTAACTGACATCCAAACCACCATCGTTGCCAATCATCAGGTGATCGCCATTGTGCGGATCGACCCAGATGGCGTGATGATCGCTGTGCGCGATGCCCGACTGAAGTGACTTAAACGTCTTGCCGCCGTCAGTGGACTTGCTAAAGTTCAATCCGCCGACGTAAACGATCTCCGCGTTTTTCGGATCGACGCGAATCTGGCTGTAATACATCGGCCGGTTGTTTTCGTTGCTGACAATGTGCCAGGTCTTGCCCTTGTCATCCGATCGCCAGACACCTGATTTCTTTGGATCGATCGGCGTTGGCGTCGGTGAGGCGGCCGGACTCGCAGCCGGGCTCGGTGAAGGGCTCGGAGATGCCTGCGCACCCAGGCCCGGATCGTCGCCGCCCGTTCCCTGGCTGGCGCCCACTTCCAACTGTGCATAGATCACGTTCGGATTCGAGCGCGAGACATCCAGACCAATGCGGCCCAGCAAACCCGCCGGCAATCCATTTCCTTCGAGCCTGGTCCAGTTCTTTCCCGCATCCGTCGTTTTCCAAATACCCGATCCCGGACCGCCGCCGTTGAAGCCCCAGGACGTTCTGCGGCGTTGATACGAAGCCGCGTAAAGCGTCTTGCTGTCTGCGGCATCCATCGCCAGATCAGTGAAGCCGGTGTCTTCGTCGATGAACTTGACGTTGGTCCATGTCTTACCGCCGTCCGTAGTTTTGAAAACGCCGCGCTCCTTATTCGGACCAAAGAGATGTCCCGGCACGCCCACGTAGACGACGTTCGGATCCTTCGGATCGATCACGATCCGCGCGATGGCCTGCGAATCCTTCAGCCCCATGTTCGTAAAACTCTTGCCGCCGTCGGTCGATTTGTAGATGCCGTCGCCTAAGCTCGAGCTTTGCCGGTTGTTGGCTTCGCCGGTGCCCACCCAGACGATATCCGGATTTGATTGCGACACCGCGACATCGCCGATGGACGCACTGGAGTACGTATCGAAGATTGGCTGAAAAGTAGTGCCGTTGTTTGTTGTCTTCCAAACACCGTTGGTGGCAAAGGCGACATAGAACACAGAAGGATTGCTCTCAACCGCAGTTACGTCATCGATGCGCCCGCCCATACTCGCTGGTCCGATACCGCGCCAGACAAAACGTCTGAGCATCGGATCTTCAGACCAATTGATGGGAGTCGGCGTCGGACTGGGAGACGGGCTCGGGCTGGGAGATGCGACTGGAACCGGCGTTGCGGTTGGGTTCTGCGCGTGAGCCGCGACAATGCCGGCGATCATTACGCCGGCCAGGAAACAGAGCAAGGCATAGCCTAAACGGGTATTAGACCTGACGTTCATAAGAAAGGAATCCTTTCCGCTGTGATTTTTTCCGAGAATGAGTGGATATTACTTTGTCGCGAGGATGAGTTCAAGAATTTGTATATGTTGTCGACGAATCGGATCAAGTCTGTCACCAACCCGCGAGGCGGAGTGCGGCGCTCGCTTCCGATGTTATCGATTTGGTATCTTCGCCAGATTCCAACTTGTGAGATTTCTGCTTGGACTATTTGGGTATTCTGATCTAATGCCTCGCGCCCACTTAGATTGCCACTGCGGTGGAACTCAGTCGTCTTCACCAGGCGGCTTCCCCGAAGAATTACCAGCGAGGAGCTACCTCAGGCCAACAATCCGAAGGTTCCGATCCTAACCGCTTTGCGGTTTAGGACCAACATGAACCGCCGAAACGAAATGCTTGCGAGTCATAGTGAGCGCCACTAAAATAATTCTTCCAACGCCTCTTCGACCGAACGAACTCCCACCACGCGCACACCCAGGAGCCGCTCCAGACCAGTCGTATTCGACGCGGGAATAACAATCTTCTTAAATCCGAGCGCCTGCGCTTCGCGCGCACGCACGACCGGCTGCATCGTGCCGCGCACCTCGCCGGTCAGGCCCACTTCGCCAAA
>Ga0179594_10000052_pt1 | contig 48685 bp, 44 predicted proteins | sample CZOMad1_1_08_16f_FD_148625 | JGI IMG/M metagenome (GOLD analysis project Ga0179594, IMG submission 148625) | Vadose zone soil fungal communities from Angelo Coast Range Reserve, California, USA - CZOMad1_1_08_16fungal (Illumina Assembly) | ecosystem: Environmental > Terrestrial > Soil > Vadose...
GAAAGGCGCTGCATATTTTCGTTGCAGGGCCACAGCCAGCGATGAGATGTCCATTCCACGACGCTTTGCCGCCATGAGGTATTCACGCAAACCGCGGCTGCTTAACTGCGACGGCTTATCAACGCCAGGTTTGAAAACCTGAGCAGCATCAGTCCCGTTCAAGTCCAACTGATTACCTTTCTCGTGACCGAGATCTAATCCTCGAATGGTCATTGTCTCGGCATTGGTAATCCTCAAGGTGGAGCTGCTGGTCCACTTGCCCTGCTCGCCTGAGATCATTCTTTGTAAATGGACGCCGTCCGGATCAAAATCGTAAAAGGTCAGATCGCGCAGGGTCTGATGCTGTTCGTCGTACTCATACGAATACAGTCGATTGCTCTCCGCGGATGCCAACCACTGTCGTCCTGTGCCCGTAGTTGCCCGAGCAGCACCTCCCCTGATTTGCGCCCGCAGAGCATCCTGGCGAATATTCGCATCGGGCATCAGTTTTTCCTGCACCATCCAGGCGCCTCCGGCTGCTGCCAGAGCGAAGATAAGCCCAGGCAACATCAACCGATAGACACTTTGGCCGCAGGCCCACCAGGCGATCGCCTCACTCCGTTTCGCTAATAGAGCGTAAGTAATCAGGACGGCGATCAACATGGTGGCCGGAAAAACTTCCACGGTGATGAGTGGCAGCAAGTAGAGCAAATACTTTGTGACCAGGCGCGCACCCGCTCCGTTCATGGCGATGAAGCGCCACAATTCAAAAAGAGTAAAGATGATGAAGATGGCTACCAGTGAAGCAAGGCCGACGACGAAACTGGTTAACAGCGTGCGCAGGAGATTTGCATCCAGCAGACTTGGAAAACCCCAATGCCGAAAACCCTTCGAACTGGGGCGCCGCGCTGAATTGTGCTCTACCAAGTCTTTCTCCGCTGGTTCCTTTCTGTCGCGCGTGAAGAAGCGAGCCAGAGGGCGACGATTTGCCGTCAGCAGGATAATACTTAATACGAGCATGAATGCGGTCGCCATCCACGCGCCTACGAGCGGTGTCACCGTGCCAACGCGAGAGAGGGATTCGCCCAGGAGAAACAAAAGGTAATAGGCGATCATGATTACGATCGAGAGTAATACGCCAATGCCCCTCCCGCCTCGGCGAACTCGCAGGCCCAACGTCCCTCCCAGCAAGGCAAACAGTAGCGGCGAAAACGAGAACGCGAGCCGCTTGTGAAGCATTCGTTCAGCTTCCTTTCGCTCGCCGGCGTTACTGGATCTTCCCTGTGCGCGGAGGTCATCCCAGGACATTTCGTCGGGCTCGTTTTCACCATGGTCCAAACGGTCCAATAATGCTCTTCGCCCCGTCTCAATGGAAAACCTGAACTGGCTCGAGTGGTCGACGACAATTTGCCCCGGCTGTGTGCTCTTCGCCGCCGGAAGCGCAATACCCACCGTGTCATTGAGCACTAATTCCGACTTGTCACCGGTCGAGTCTATTCGTCCCGATCTTGCGGTGACGATGCGCGTAGTGCCATCGGGTTGTTGTGCGTAAATGAAAACCCTGCTCCAAATCCCTTCCACCTTATTGCCGTCACGGACATAAATAACGTAGTTCGGAATGTCCGTGGTAAACGTCCGCGGATCAACTGGTGAGTCCAGTTTCCGCAAAGCGCCTCGCAGCGCGGCGCGCCGCAGTCCTCGGGCGGCTCGCGGCGCCTCGTTCAGGTTGATATAGAACGCCGCTCCAGCCACCGTAAGGCCGATCAAAAGGGCCGGCCAAAGCAAATTCCAGGTGCCGATTCCCGCCGCTCGCATGGCGACGATTTCGCTGTCGCTGCCCATTCGCGCATACCCGACGATGATTCCCGCAAGCACCGCCATGGGCAACGTGAAAACCAGAACATTCGGAATCAGAGCCAGTTCGATCTGTCCGAGCAGAGATATTGGGAGTTGAACGTACAGGGCCAACTCCGCGAATCGGCTCGACTGTTGAGCGAGCAGAATCGCAGTGAGCAACGCGCCGGCAAGCAGCACATACGGCAAAGCCGCCCCAACAACGTACCTGGCAATTAGCTTCGATCCTCGCATCAAGACACAATCTATCTGATTAATTTAAGCCGGCGATGAATGAAACGTCGGTTGGATTCTGGGTCGTCTGTCCAGTACCCGTCCGATCATCCGATTGGTAAGATCGGCAATCTCCACCTGCACATGAATCGACGAGTCTATCGACTGCTGTGCGAAAATGAGCGGACTCTCTTTTTGGCTGGCGCAGAGACGAGCGTACGCTCCCTTAGACAGCACCTCACCTTTTCCTTGAGCACAGGTGCGACACATCAACCCGAGCTCAGGGTTTACTTGAACTGTCTCTCGATCTGCAAAGCTTCGGTTACATTCGCCGCATCGACGCAAGTCTGGCAGAAACCCTTCCAGTCTCAATATCCAGATCTCGAAATACCTGAGAATTGACTGGAGGGATTGTGGGGTCTGGGTCAGCGCCTCGAGACACGCCGCGACCATCCGGAAAAGCTTGTCGTTGGTTTGATGTGGCGGCGAGAACTCAACTACGAGATCTCCCATGTAGGCAAGAGCCGCGAGGATTTGCGGATCACCGAGAAGGTTGAAGTGAGATCTGAGAATGTCGGCATTACGAATTGAGACGAGTTCCTGGTTCTCCTTCTGGTAATAGGTGAGCTGCAGTAGCGTGAACGGTTCCAGAGCCGCTCCGAACCTGTTCTTGATTCTCCTGGAACCGCGCGCCACGCCTCGCACCAGACCAGCCGTACGGGTGAGGCAAACAACGATCTTGTCAGCTTCAGCAAGATTGTAGGTTCTCAGGACGAGTGCTTCTGTTTCGGTAAGCCCCATTTCCGGTTTCTAGTTACTCGTAGCATAGACTTCAGTCTGTGACCCTTGCCAGACAATCACAGACTGAAGTCTATGCTACCCACTTCGACAAACTGAAGTTTGTCGGACATCTCTCAGAGCGGAAGAAAATACAGAGCCCAACTCAGCGCCAGCCCAATGACCATGAACTCAGCAAACACCTTCAGGCCATACAAAAAGCGATCCTTGCTCGTGTCTTTTGCAACGGCGCCAAAAACTACCGACGCGATAAACGCAAACGTGGTCATCACCAGAACGTGTCTCAAGGTTTCCTCCCCACTGAAACATCAAACGCATCCAGCATCACTAGGTAATTCAGCAACCCCGCAATCAAAAGGAAGTTAGTGCCGTACTCATAGGTGGCGCGCGCGGCGTGTGCCGGGTCATCCGCAAATCCCACACCTAAAATCCAGCAGAATATGTAGAGCACGCCACTTCCGAGATCGGCTATCGTCGGCGGCACTTGAAGTAATGCCGATAGCCCCCCCTCCGCCGAACCGCCGACAGTAAAGAGATGGCCCCCCATCCAGAGACCGGCCAAATAACAAACCCAGACGGCGCCGCCGAGTATTAGAGCCCGAGCCCATTTGCCTTGTAGCATGTGGCCCGCACCTGGGCAGAACCAACCTGCAGCCCCGATTAGCCAGGCTTGCGTTGAGACATCTTCTTCATGCGCTGCTTCTCTTCTTACCAAATCCTGATCCTCCACTTCCCTTCTGCGTGACACTGAAATATAAAGTGATTTGTTAGCTCTAACTGAGTACTGAACCTAAGGGTTCAAATCATCCCTCGTCTAATAAAATATCTCGCACAGCACTTGAAGGATCGGCATCACGACTGCTGAGTACATAACTTAAAAGTAAACTCTCAGCGTCACGGGTAGAGAAGGTGGTCCTTTCGGAGTTCCTTGAAATCCCTCAGTGGCAATTGCCAGCTTTCCTCAATGCTCTGCAGCGAGTCGCCGCGTTCTATCGCCTTTCGCACCTCATCGGTTCCGGCAATAACGTCAAAGGGGTTGCGGTCGTGAACGTATTCGTACGGCGGCTCCTTCCAGCGGAAATCTTCTCGGTACATGTCATACGCCGTCTTGACCATCGCAACTCCGACAATCACCGGTTCGAAATCTTCTCTGCTGGTGACGTGAATCTGCACGCCGCCGCAACTCACTTTTGCATGCTTCTGAAAGGTAGGTTGAAACACACAACTGCGAAAGTAAACTCCCGGCAAACCGATTGAATTCAACTGCCCGGCATATAGTTCGGGCACGATGTAGGGAGCGCCGATCAACTCAAACGGGCGCGTCGTTCCCCTCCCCTCAGACAACTGTGTGCCCTCGAAGTGAACGGCGCCCGGGAATACCGTTGCTGAATCTATGGTGGGTATATTCGGTGAGGGCAAAACCCAGGGCGCGTCCGTATCGTCAAGCCAGCACGCGCGGGACCAGCCCTCCATGGGCACAACTTCCAGCTCACAGCCAATCTCGAAGTGATCATTAAACAAACGGGCCAGCTCGCCGTGAGTCATACCATGCCTGGTCGGTAACGCAAATTGTCCAACGAAGGACGCGAAGGCCGGATCCAGGACATTACCTGATACCTGAACTCCTCCGATCGGATTCGGCCGATCGCAGACAATGATCTTCTTACCAAACTTCCTGGCGGCGCGCATGCAATTCGCCATCGTGTAGGCGAAGGTGTAGATGCGACAGCCGACGCTCTGCATGTCAAACACCAGTACATCAACCTCGGCCAGCATCTCTCGGGTGGGCTCGCGGGTTTCGCTGTAGAGTGAATAAACTGGAACTCCCGTCAGGCGGTCGACCGAATGCGCGGTCTCGATCATATTGTCCTGAACGTCACCGCGAATCCCGTGCTGTGGACCAAACAAGGCCGTCAGATTAATTTCAGGGTGACGATGAAACAAATCCGCGGCATGTTCGAAGTGATGATCGACTGAGGCTTGATTGCAAATCAGCCCTACGCGCGCTCCGCGCAAGAGGCCACTCTTCTTGCCGAGGAGATTCTCAAGTCCGAGTATGATCGGTCTCTTGTTCGCAGGAGTCATTTCTTAACTCAATACTTTTAAAGCGTTGCCTTATAGGGGTAGTGCCATAATTTGTAACGCAAACTGTTAGTTTGCGATGTGTGAATGGCATTCAACGCGCGCGCAAACTAACAGTTTGCGTTACAAAAACCAAACTAGTGCACTACCCTTATAGGCGCAGGCTCAGCCGCACAATACCGAGCCGCCGTTAACGTTTAGAATCTCTCCGGTGATATGGCGCGCCCACTCGCTCGAGAGGAAAACAATTGGTCCGGCGATATCGTGGGCGCTGGCAATTCGGCCCAACGGGATTTCCGCGGCGATTGCTGCCCTTCGTTCGCTGTTATCTGAAAGCGCCGCGCTGCTCATGTCGGTATCCACCCAGCCTGGCGCCACGGCATTAACGTTGACGCCGTATGGCCCAAGTTCCGTCGACAGGGCTTTCGTAAAAGCGATCTGACCGCCCTTGGACGCAGCGTAGTTGGAATAGTTGGCCTCTCCACGCTGACCTGCAGTTGAGCTGACGATGACGATGCGACCAAAACGCTGTCTTTTCATATGGGGAATTGCCGCACGGCACACGGTCCAGGTTCCCTTCAGATTGATCTCGATCGCGCGATCCCAAAGCGACTCGGTCATCTCATCTATCGGAGCGCCCTCCCAAATTCCAGCGTTACAGATCAGTATGTCCACACGCTTGAATCGAGCAAGGGTGCAATCAATCAACTTCTCTGCCCCTCTCAAATCGGCGATGTCGGCCTGGACAGAAATCGCGTCCACTCCCCTGCCCTGGGCTGCATCCACAACTTCCTGCGCCGCCTTTTGATCGTTGGCATAGTTGACCACGATATGCGTGCCCATTTCTGCCAGACGTTCACTGACTGCTCGGCCGATTCCTCTCGATCCACCTGTAATTACGGCGACGCGGCCTGCAAGTTTCAGCGCGTCCGAATCTCTATTTGCTTCCGTCATTCTTTGTTGCGATTACTGCATCGCCGATTCTCGTTGTGTCCTCAGTTGTAAGGCAAGCTGGTTAGGTTGCGACGTCGCAAACTGACAGTTTGCGTTACAAGAAGAAGAATAGACACACACCGGGTCTTTCCGACGCTTAGGCATGCAGCGCCGAAAACCGCCTTGTCCTTTGCCTCGCCTCGCCGATGAACCGTTCGAACAACGACTGCGAGAACGGATCTCGATTCCAGCCCAACTCAGGATGCCACTGGACACCCAAGGCAAACTGATCTGGTCGTGTGTCTTCCAGAGCCTCAACCAGGCCGTCCGACGCCCAGGCTGTAGCCACCAGGTCACGGCCCACTGTTTCAATCGCCTGGTGATGATGACTGTTAACCAGGGCACTCTCGTTATTTGCTAAACTCGCCACTGTGCTGCCGGCCTGCAATCGTACTCGATGCGATGGCCGGTCCCGAGGCACTCCTTGTTCGTGCTTGATCGCCTCTGGCATCTGGGTCGCGATGTCCTGAATCAAGGTGCCCCCGCGATGGACATTCAGCACCTGCATGCCGAAACAAATCGCAAAAAGAGGCAAGCCTCGTCGTTCGACTTCATCGAGCACCAGCAAATCGGTTTCATCTTTCAGGGGGTGAACACTGCCAAGCGCACGCTGCGGCTCCGCTGCATAGCGAACAGGGTCAACGTCTGAATCACTTCCGGGCAACAGAATCCCATCGAGTTCCCCGACAATCGAGGCGATGTAGTCTTGCTTAGGTATCAGACTGATGTGGCACGGAGACCCGCCCGCAGCTTCAACAGCTTCGCTGTAATGGCGCGAGAGATAGAAACGATCCGTTTCCAGCTCTATGCGCATTGTGATACCGATGCGAGGTCGATTTTTATCCATCATTGTTGGCCGCGAATTCGTCAGAGTCCAGGCGCCCAACATAATAACGCAAAACCAACTCTTTGCGCTCCTGGCCATTGTTTGATTCACAGTTTGACGTAACGCAAACTGTTAGTCTGCCTGGCTGCGCGATCGGACAGGTTAAGTTACGAACGCTTGTCTCCAAGCCAATAAGCAAATCCATCGACAGGATGGATGCGTCCTTATTTCGATTTTGTGTATCAGAGAGTCTGGCCATCGCGGCACCGCAAGCTAACAGCTTGCGTTACAGCGATCCGTCGACACATCATTTAGAGAGCTCGCCTTGACTTACATTCGCGCGACTTCCTATAGTGAGTGGCCGCAAGATGAAACGAAAAACTCCGATAGTGCGCAGCACTACTGTTTTGCTAGTCCGTCGAAATGGACGAGTCGCGTTGGCCGGCGACGGTCAGGTAACGATGGGCGAAACCGTTATGAAATCCGGAGCAAAGAAAGTTCGGCGCCTGTACAACGACAAGATCCTGGCAGGTTTTGCCGGCGCCACGGGTGATGCCTTCTCCCTCTTGACGCGTTTTGAAGCCAAGCTCGAGCAGTATCACGGCAATCTGGAGCGGGCCGCGATTGAACTGAGCAAAGAATGGCGGACCGACAAAATACTGCGCCACCTCGAAGCCCTTTTGATCGTGGCGGACGACAAGAGTTCTTTTTTGCTCTCCGGAAACGGCGATGTGATCGCTCCGGATGACGGCGTGCTGGCGATTGGCTCTGGCGGCTCTTACGCATTGGCGGCCGCGCGCGCACTGATTAAGCATACTGAGCTGTCGGCTGGCGACGTGGCCCGAGAGGCATTAACCATCGCCGGCGATATCTGTATCTACTCAAATCAAAACATCATTGTCGAAGAGCTTTGAGTTGCATTCATACCACAACCAGGGAATCGCTTAGCATTCCCGGCGTTCAGGCGAGATTAGTTTTTGACCATGGTCATTTATTTGGCAGGAGAGATTGACGAGGAAGTCCGGCTGGACGAGATGACGCCGCGTCAAATCGTCGCTGAGCTGGACAAACACGTCGTCGGACAGCGAAACGCGAAGCGAGCCGTCGCGATTGCGCTCAGGAATCGTGTGCGCCGCCAGAAACTCGCACCCGAGATGGCGGTCGATGTGATGCCCAAGAACATCATCATGATCGGCTCGACCGGTGTCGGCAAAACCGAGATTGCCCGGCGCCTCGCCCGCCTGTCGAATTCCCCTTTCCTGAAAGTCGAAGCCTCGAAGTTCACCGAGGTGGGTTACGTGGGCCGCGATGTCGAGAGCATGATTCGAGACCTGACGGAGATCGCGGTTGATATGACGCGTCAGGAAAAGACTTCCGAGATCGCTGAGAAGGCCGAATTGAATGCGGAAGAAAGGGTGCTCGACATCCTGTTGCCGGCTCCCAGATCTTCCGCGGGGTATTACGACTTTGATTCAGGAAGCCTGTCTGAGCCTGAAAGTCCGCAGCCTGAAGAAGGTGAGCTGGCCGCGCGCGACGATCAGTTCCAAAAGACGCGCGAGAAACTGCGAACGCAGTTGCGCGGCGGCAAGCTCGACAACCGTCTGATTGACATGGAAGTACGTGAAAAGAACTTCCCGGTGATTGAACTGGCTGGTCCGCAGGGCGTCGAAGAGATGGGCATCAACATGAAAGACATGCTCGGAAACTTGTTTCAGGGGCGCACCAAGCGGCGCAAGATGCGTGTCGACGAGGCCATGGAACACCTGATTCAGGAAGAGGAGGAGCGGCTCATCGATATGGACCAGGTGGCGCGCTCTGCGATTGAACGCGTCGAATCTGCGGGGATGATTTTCCTCGATGAGATCGACAAGATTGCGGGTCGCGAATCTGGTCATGGGCCAGACGTCTCGCGCGAGGGAGTACAGCGCGACATTCTGCCGATCGTCGAAGGCACAACCGTCAACACGCGCTACGGCATGGTAAAGACCGATCATATCCTCTTCATCGCAGCGGGCGCCTTCCACGTTTCCAAGCCTTCGGATCTGATTCCTGAACTGCAGGGACGTTTCCCGATTCGCGTGGAGCTGGAGTCGCTGACGGTCGAGGATTTCAGGCGCATCCTGACCGAACCCAAGAACGCCCTGATCAAGCAATACCAGGCGATGATGGAAACCGAAGGCGTGGAGATCGAATTCACTGAAGACGCAATCGCCTCGGTCGCGGATTTTGCTGATCGAGTCAATTCTCAAACCGAGAATATCGGTGCGCGCAGACTGCAGACGATCATGGAAAAACTTTTGGAAGAGATCAGTTTCGAAGGACCCGATCTGGAACCCAAACACCAGGTGATCAATGCGGCTTATGTTGAAGGAATGCTTTCTGAGACTGTCAAGGATCAGGATCTGAGTCGGTATATTCTGTGAGAGATCACGCGCGGTTCGCCTCGATTGCCACGAATTGGCGTTCGTTCTTAGCCCGGTGCGCATGCGTTCGCCGGCACTTTTCTCCATTACTGCTAGTTGCCTTTCTCTTTGTCATTTCTTGCGGCAAGCGTCTGCCGCCTCAGCCACCGCTCGAGCGCGTTCAGCAACACACGGAACAACTCACCGGATACCAGCGCGGCAATGGCGTGATCCTTAGTTGGCCCGCGCCGCAGCGCAACGCCGTCAGCAGCAGCGTGCAAAGCATCAGACGAATCGATGTTTATCGCCTTTCGGAAAAACCCTCTGCGCCCCTGCCGTTGACCGAAGAAGAGTTCGCGGCGAGATCTACGCTGATCGGTTCGGTGACCTATGATCAGATCAAAGCAGCGAAGGTCGTGCTGAGCTATACAGACACGCTCGGGCTGGGCGGTCAGCCTACGCGCCTGCGATACGCAATTCGCTACGTTAATGCCGCGGGACAACGCGCCGCATTTTCCAACTTCCTGCTCATCGAACCGGCGGCGCTCATTGCTCAACCGCCGCGTTTGCTCTCAACTGCAATTGCCGAAAGCGGCATCACTCTGAATTGGGAAGCTCCGCCGGCGAACATCGATGGCTCTTCACCCGTCAATTTGCTGGGCTACAACGTCTATCGGCTCGACGAAAAACAGACTGAAGCCGGTCCGACGCCGCTAAACGCCGGACAGCTTGTTTCGGGAACGCAATTCGTCGATAAGACTTTCAAGTTTGGCCAAACCTACCAGTACCTGGTGCGCTCAGTTTCGCTGGGAACGGAAGGTGCGCAGGTTGAGAGTCTTGATTCAAACAGTCTTTCGGTCGCACCGCGCGACGTCTTCAAGCCTTCAGCGCCCACGTCGCTGACGATCGTTGGCGCTCCGGGCAGATTGTCGATCTTTTTCCCGGCGAACTCCGAATCAGACGTCGCCGGTTACAACATTTATCGCTCGACAGATCCGGATCTGCCAAAAGATCGTTGGACTCAGTTGAATACTTCCTTGCTCACCAAGACGACTTTCCAGGATGAAAAGGTCGAGTCGGGGAAGAAGTATTACTACTACCTGACAGCGGTGGACGAAGTTGGGAACGTTAGTCCCCCGTCTGATGTGATCTCTGAAACGGCGCCGTAGCTGAACTGTTAGGCTGGTTGCGAGTGTCTGCGAGGATGGCATCAACCTTGGTGTTCCTGCGGCAGGCCGATGCCGGGATGAAGGGAGTCATCCCCTTTCCCCTTTCCCCGTTTAGACAGCGGACTTGTCCGCCTTTGCAGCCACGGGGCACAAGTGCCCTATCTAAACGGACAACTACCGAGAGCGCGAGCGAGACGCAAAGGCGAGAAGCCCCCGCATAGACTCAGCAGACACTGCGCTGACGACGGTTCAGCCGAAGTAGAACCAAGGAGGAGGAGATGAAGTTTTTTCTTGATACGGCAAACCTGGACGAAATTCGCGAAGGAGCATCGCTCGGACTCGCCGATGGTGTAACTACCAATCCCAGCCTGATCGCCAAAGAGGGCAACGTCGATTTCAAGGAGCATATCGCGGCGATCTGCGAGATCGTTTCGGGACCGGTCTCGGCTGAGTGCACCAGCGAAGATGCGAACGGCATGCTGCGCGAGGGCCGAGAGTATTCAAAGATCGCTCCGAACGTGGTGATCAAATGCCCGCTTACGCGCGAAGGCTTGAAGGCCACTCGGGTGTTGAATGATGAAGGGATCCGGGTCAACGTCACGCTTTGTTTCTCGGCGGCACAGGCTATTCTCGCCGCCAAGGCGGGCGCCAGTTTCATTAGCCCATTCCTGGGCCGGCTCGATGACATTGGCGAAAACGGGCTGGTCCTGTTGCAGGATATTATCGAGATCTATGAGAACTATGATTGGAAGACCGAAGTTCTGGCCGCCAGCATGCGCAGCCCAATTCATGTAATCGAAGCGGCGCGGATGGGCGCGGACATTGCGACGATTCCTTTCAAGACGGTGTTACAGTTGTTCCAGCATCCGCTGACTGATAAAGGCCAGGCGCAGTTCCTGGCTGATTGGAAGAAAGGCGGGCAGCAGTAGCTGAGCGCAGCAGTAGCATAGACTTCAGTCTGTGATCTTGTGCGGCAGGGATCTGGCTCTCAGCAGAATCACAGACTGAAGTCTATGCTACATTTGGCAGGTGTCCGAGTTTGACATCACGAACCCGATCACTGTCCAAACCTACAAGTACGATGGCGCTGAGCATCGTCGTTGGTCCGCCCGCCTGCAGCGTAAAGAGGGATCGCTATTAGTGCTGGACGCTGCGTTCGCCGAAGAAATCAAGCACGATCAAATCGGCACGATTGCCCCAGGCACGATCAGCACCGAGTATTATTGGCTGGATCGCTGGTTCAATATCTTTCGCTTCTCTGCTCCGGACGGTCAGCTTCAGAGCTACTACTGCAACATCAACATCCCCCCAGTCTTTGACGGGCGCGTGTTGAGCTACGTCGACCTGGACCTGGACATTTTGGTCCGGCCCGATCTCTCTTATCGCGTCCTTGACCTCGAAGATTTCGAAAGCAACGCCTTGCGCTTTGGGTACTCAGACGAGGTGCGTCGGAATGCCTCAGAGGCATTGGACGAACTCATCCGGCTAATTGAGTCAAGAGGATTTCCGTTTAGCGAGTAGCACAACGAGAAGGCGGTCAGGCAGCGCGCGACGTTCGTGGCTCAGTTTCAGTTCTCCGCGAGTCCTCAGCGTTCAGAGTTTCACGCAGAGAAAAACAAACTGAGTCCTTTACCCGCGCTTAGATGTCGCTTGACGTGACACCTCTATCCGCCGATGATTGATTGCCTGCGAAGGTTCGACTTAGTTCGTTTGCTTTTGTGACCACGATGACTTCAAAACAACAACCGAAACAATCAAAGACGAAACTCGAAATTCTCAAGGAGAAACAGCAATCCGCCGAGCAAGGCGGTGGCGGCGCTCGGATTGAAAAGCAACACGCCGCTGGAAAGATGACTGCTCGCGAACGAATTGAGTTTCTGCTTGACGACGATACGTTTGAAGAGTTTGGCAAATTGGTGGTCCATCGTTCCAGGGACTTTGGATTGGACCAGCAACTCTATCCCGGTGACGGCGTAATCACCGGCCACGGCCTGGTCGACGGCCGCCGAGTCTTTGTTTTTGCTCAGGACTTCACCGTCTTCGGCGGCTCTTTATCGGAAACTCACGCCGAAAAGATCTGTAAAGTCATGGACTTGGCGATGAAGGTTGGCGCACCCATCGTCGGGCTGAACGATTCCGGCGGCGCTCGCATTCAGGAAGGGGTCGTCAGTCTTGGTGGTTACGCGGAAATCTTTTTGCGCAATACTTTGGCCAGCGGCGTCGTCCCGCAAATCAGTTGCATCATGGGTCCCTGCGCCGGCGGTGCGGTCTACAGTCCCGCCATCACTGACTTTAACGTGATGGTCAAAGACACTTCCTACATGTTCATCACCGGGCCCGACGTGATCAAGACGGTGACGCATGAAGACGTGAGCAAAGAAGAGCTCGGCGGCGCGATGACGCACAATCGAGTCTCAGGCGTGGCCCACTTTGCTGCTGATTCCGATGAGCAGGCGCTGCGGACCGTGCGCGAACTGTTGTCGTTTATACCCTCGAACAATCTGGACGGCGCGCCCCGTCTTAACCCGACGGATCCGGTAGAACGCGTCGAGCAGAAACTCAATACGATCGTTCCGGAGGCCTCCAATCAGCCCTACGACATTCGCGACGTGATTAATCTGATTGTAGACGACGGCTACTTCTTCGAGGTCCACCAGCACTACGCGCAGAATATTTGCGTCGGGTTTGCGCGGCTTGGTGGTCGCACAGTGGGGATCGTCGCCAACCAGCCGGCGTACCTCGCAGGCGTACTCGACATCGATGCTTCGATCAAGGCCGCGCGGTTCGTGCGGTTCTGCGACTGTTTCAATATTCCCCTGGTGACCTTCGAGGACGTGCCGGGCTTTCTGCCGGGAGTGTCTCAGGAGCACGGCGGCATCATTCGCCACGGTGCGAAACTCCTTTATGCATTTGCCGAAGCCACCGTGCCTAAGGTCACGGTGATCACGCGCAAGGCCTACGGCGGCGCGTATTGCGTGATGGCTTCCAAGCATATCCGCACCGACGTGAATTTCGCCTGGCCCACGGCGGAGATCGCGGTGATGGGCGCACAAGGTGCAGTGGGAATTCTCTATCGGAAAGAAATAAGCGAAGCGAAGGACAAAGCTGAAGCCCAGCGCGCAAAGATCCTGGAACTGGAAAAGAAATTCGCCAGCCCTTATGTGGCTGCTGAACGAGGCTTCATCGACGAAGTGATCGAGCCTTCCGTCACTCGGCCCAAATTAATCGGCGCCCTGGCTTTGCTGGAAAACAAACGCGACAAGAATCCGCCACGGAAGCACGGCAACATTCCGCTGTAGACGTTTGGCTCGTGAGGTCATTGGTTAATTACTGAGCATTAGCGTCAACTTACGTTTTAAGAGCGGACCGTTCCGCGCTTTGCTCAGGAGGGCTCATGAGTACCTGCATTTTCAGCGTCTTGAGGAGCCGGCCACCAGTGAAAATGATATCCGTGGTCCTCAAACAGCCAACCCTCATACTCTAGCAACGCGCCTCCGGACTCTCGCGACTCTTCCTTGTCCGAACCCGTGGCGATGATTTGACCAACGAAGACTTGGGGCGGACCTTGCCCTATCTGATTAATGTACGCTCGTAAGTTTCGGGTTAGATGACTCATCGTGTTTAGAACAAACGGCTCTCGACGAGGGGACTTGTATTCAACGACGCGCAACCAAATGTGACACGTTCCGTCCTCGTCGAATTTAAATGCCTTAGACTCCGCCTCAGACAGAATCTGTCCCTGTACCTCGTTGTGGGTAATTGTCAGCTCCTTCGCGTTATTTTCGTTGTTACCAATAGAAATGGTCAGCAGCTTATTAGGAGGAAATTTCGTGAGCCCTGAACCAAAGCCAAAGTATTTGAATACATAGTCTGAGTGCTTGCTGTCGGGGATGCGTGGCGATACCACTGTGTACTTGGTCGTTGAAATCACCCTCATCACAATTGGCTTCGGTTCTTGCGAGGCTATCCCCTCTGAAGCCGAGCCAATATCTCGAAGAGCTTTCTCCAAAGTCAGATACTCGATGGTAATTCTCTCGACATAGTTCTCTCGGTAGATCCCAGGCGACGTAGCCTTGCCGGGAAGGAGCCCCACATAAAGCAAGCGATCAATCCACGCCTCCAGTTCATCGCGCTTATATCTTGGGTTGTTTGCCGCCTTCTCCAGAATGGCTTTTGCCGCTTTTGAGCGAAGCATCAGGAGGGACTCTAACTTCAGCGTGGTTAAGTAGGAATAATCAACCAGGATCGACTTGACGTACTTCTCAATGATTTCGTGAACCTCTCGCAGATGCCAGAAGGCCGTCACTACCGCCGCCACTATGGATGCGGTCCCCAAATGATGGATCAAATCGGCAAAGCGCCAATCTTGTTTGTAAGAAATGAGTGAAACCCCTATTACAAAAGCGAGTAGGATCTGCGCCCAGGCCCTTTTGAACATCTCCCTCATGGCGTGCAAACCTCCTTCTACCGTTCGAGCATACTTCCATACTTACGAACAACCTCGTTTCGCGATCCGGCCGGGTTCCAACTGCTTGGATCGGGTCCAACAGTTGTTTGGCGGCGGCTCACTTAGGAATGCCTTGCGGGAATTCTTTCTGCTCGTTCTTGAGTTTCGTAACTTGGGAGTCCTTGGTCATTGTTTCTTAACTCCTTTTGGTTAGGGCATCGATTGAAAGCAGCCGAACAGCTAGTCGCGCGGAAAGCTCGTGAGATAGTACGCTCGTTGAGTAAATAGTCGGAGGCCATCTGTGGCTAAGCCCGCGTGGTCCAAGCTTGAGCTCTATGCGAGCCATGAGGCTCCTCAGAGGTAGAGGTTAAGTGACGGCTGAATAACCTGAACGCGCGGAGAATAGTCCTAAACGACTGGTTTCTGCAAGTCTTGAAGGCAACTGCGCGGAAGACCTTTCCGCGGTTTGCGGTTATCATGGTGAAACCGTTCAGGCGGTATGCAGAGCTGATTTCAACGGCGCTAACACTCAAGTAAAGCGCTAGCAGGCTGCTGAAAATTAACGATTCGTTTAGAGGCGGGCATTGCCGCCGGTTCAAGATGCGATTTCAAAGGGCTTCTGGCTCTCCCCAACTTGGATCGGCGGGCAATGCCCGCCTCTAAACGCAACATAAAAGACTTTTCAGCAGCCTGCTAGAATGAAAACGAGCTGGCAAGGATGTCGTTAACCCGCAGTCTCAATAGACAGAGTTCGCCAGTTCCACCGCTACAACTAAACGGTTTGATGAACTTCAGAGAGGAGAATGCTTGGACCGACAGCGTCTTCGCCGTCATCCACAGGAAACAAAACATGAAAAACTTTATCGCGGTTCTGATTATTGTCGGACTATTGGCCGGCAATGGATACGCTTACGGAGGGCGTGGGCATCGGCTGGTGGGAGCGATCGCCGACCGCCGGCTGGCTACACCCGAGAATGACGTCGTCAATAAAAAGCTCAAGAAGCTTCTCGATGGCATGACTCTCGAGGAAGTGGCCACGCTTCCTGATAACATCAAGGATTGGGATCCGAAGAAGGATGATCCGTACAACCCGCAGCTTCCCCGAGAGCCATTCAAGGTAAAGGGTCATCCGCAGATCGAAGCTCAACTGCGCGCCTTTGTGAATGCTAATCCGGCGGCAGGCAAACCCTCGCATCACGAGTTCCACTACACAGACGTCTCAGTCTTTGCCAACGAAAAGTACGGCGACGGACAAGTGGGCCGATCGGAGTTTGATATCGTGCACATGATTCCCTTCTGCATTCGCGTGCTGCAGGGCAAAGTGCCTGAGAAGAATAAGCGGGCCATCACGAAGACTGTGGCAGTCATCCTGCTGGCTCATTACCTGGGCGACATTCATCAACCACTTCACGTCGGCGCCGAGTATTTCAATGCCGCGGGAAAGGCTTTTCAACCGACAGCGGGCAACCCGGGTTTTGGGGATCAGGGCGGCAACAAGCTCACTCTCTCACTGTTCGTCAAAGGCAAGCTCACGCCATTTAAGTTTGGCCAGGATCGGCTGGGCAACCTGCACGGATACTGGGATAGCCAGACGGTAACAGATGCTTTTGGCCCCGGCGCAGACAATCAGCTCGCCGACGAACTGGCAAATAAGGAGCCGGCAAACTGGAAAATACATTCACCACTGGAAAATTGGGCCGAGCTGTTGGCGAATGAGATCATGCCGCTGGCTCGGGAAGCGCATGCACGCCTTGAATTCAAGAACATCAAGACAGACACTGGTTCGAGCGATATTACCGGTGGCGATGCAGTCGAGAAAAAGAAGTCGGGTGTGCCTTACGAGAAATGGGCCAGCGACACCGCCAAGACTGAAATTCAAAAGGCAGGCTGGCGGCTCGCAGCGTTGCTGCAGGAAGCGCTCAAGTGAGGGCGACGGGATTTGTAAAATTTGAAGTGCGGTGGCAAGCGAAGCGCGACACCGCTTTGGATTCTCATTGAGGAAATACTAACCAAGTCCAAAGCGCCGCCGTTGTCGGTACTGACAAAACCTTGCGGCGGCGATTTCAGTGTCCTGCCGGGCCAATGGCGATCAATTTGTGAAGCGGATCAAAGGCCATCCGGAACGGATAAAGCGCGTCGCGTCCCAACAGAGTCGGGGCGCCTTTCTCGACTCCGGAAAGGACATCCGTAGGAACTCTCCGCAGGGTCAAGGCGCCGATACTCACGGTCGAAGGCTCCACTCGTCGGGAGCTGATTGAGCCACCGCCAATGTCTCTGGCGTTCACTCCTTCGCGTCTTTCATCGGTACCGGAACGCTGAGTAACCGCCAGGCCGAATGCTGATCCGGTATCCAACAGAGCCCATCGACCATCGTCAAGACTGACAAAGGGTCGACGAGTTCCTCCACGCGTCAGCCAGTGAACAACCGCACCTTCCGGTGGTGGATTTCTTGTGCTGAGAGGATGTAACGCGCAATCAAATGCTCCGATTTCATGATTCGGAATATCGATGACGTATCCGAATGGTGAATAGGCTTCCGTCGGATCGAGAATGCCATCGATGTCGGGCGGCAACCCGCCACTCACAATCACGGCATGATGTGCGGGAAGCAGGTTTTCCTCATGACCCAGGGCCAGCGTCTTGATCGACCCTTCGTGCTCATTCGCCTGTTGCCTGCCGCTTAACCCCGAAACTGAGATACCCCTATTAGAGTTGATCGCGATACCGACCGCTGCTGCCAGGCGATTACTAAGGATCGTGGCGCCGGCTCCGGTATCAATGGCGAATGTGTATGGCCCCGCTCCGTTGACCCAGACGTCCGCGAGCAGGCCCCTATCTTGTTTCACTCTAAACGAAACAGGACTCGGCATACGGTCTGCCGCTGGTGAACGACTGACTGTGCGCGCCGTTACCGAGCTGCTCCTGCGCGGCAAGCTTACTTTCAACCCCAAATCATGGCGCAGGGCGACGCCCGCTGTTGGCGCCGCCCAAATTGCCTGAGCAAGTGTGATGGAAAGCAGTGTCAGCTTTGCAACCTTCATTTAGTCCTCACCCAATAATGTCGCCACGAACACTTGCGCATTTGGTTTCGCGGGCTGACCTACTGACGCGGGTGTCGATTCCGCAGCTTGTAGGTGTATAAGGCTGAGCCACCTAAGCCCGCCAGTGCGCCAATGCCGGCGCCCTTCTTGCCACCAATCAATCCACCGAGAATGGCGCCTCCGCCAGTACCCATTGCCATCGTCAGTTTGTCACGATGTTTCTGCCAGAAAGTCCGACCGTGTCTTTGACCATAGTCGTAGTAAACACGGCGCGAGCGTGAACCTGACGTCCGATATGAAGCCACTCCGGGCCGCGTTGCACCAACATTGCGATGTTCAGCGCATCCTTGAAAGCCGTCGGCAAATCCGATCTTATAGGCGTTCTGCTCTTCAGTCGTCTTGAATTCGGCCGGGACAGGCGTCGCGTTATAGGTCGCGTCGTTGTACTTTGCGTCTGCGGGCGCAACTGGATTTGTGCTATCCGAGGTGCCGTTTGTTGCGGTCACAGGAGCTGCCTGTCTTGAAGACTCGCTTGAGCGCATTGCGATCGCGCCCAAAGACCCTCCTACTAATACCGCAATCAGCGCTATCGCAAGAATTCTGCTGTTCATAATCATGACTCACATTCTCCTTTTCAGATGGTCGCAGTTAAAGCCTACAGGATGATGAACCAGCAATACCGGTTCCAGACTGGACTTCACTTGTTCGGGGTGGACTTAGTTTAAGTCAAACAAAAGGATTATGGTTTGTCTGCGATGCATTGCAAGAGTTTTGCAACCAGAACTACACAACTCGGCACGTTCGACCAGGCAACCGATACCCGATATGGAATTGTTGGCTATGCGAAATGATCAGTAAGGGATAGGCGGAGCAGGAAACCTTGCGGCCGAAAAAGCAAAAGCCGGACAAGAATCGGTCTCGTCCGGCCCTGATTAGTTGTTCGAGGTGAACCCTCAAGTAGCTTTCTGCAGCGTAGCGGCCTTGTTCTCACGCAAGAGTTCAAGTGCTTTTTTCATTTGCACATCTTCCTGCCTGGTCTCAGGCGCGCCATCGCGCTTTTCGTTTGGCTGAGGCGTCTTGTTGGCCGGATCCTCTTCATTGCCGGTCAAGTCATCAGGTGAAACAACATCGGCAAGTTCCGGACGCTTGACCTCAACCGAAGGCGTCACGCCCGAGTGATTACGGTCTTCACCCAGAAACGGCTTGCCACTTCCCGACGCCCACTTGACAGTGGTCAGCAACAGGCCATCACCATCTCTCAGGGTAAACAGTTGCTGCTCAGTTCCGGAACCGAAGCTCTTTTCGCCAACCACCTGTCCTCGATTGCGCTCAAGTAAGGCTGAAGCGACTACCTCGGCGGCGCCGGCAGTGCCATTGTCGACCAGAGCCACCACGGGGCCAGCGAAAATCGCATTCTTTGAGTCTGCCGGGAAGGTCTTCAAAGTCTTATTTTCTCGACCGATGGTCTGCGCGATCGTTCCATCCTTAATGAAAAGATTAGCGACAGCTATACCTTCGGTCAGCGAGCCCCCGGCAGTGTCACGCAGGTCCAACACGAATTTTTGCGCACCCTGCTTGAGCAAATCCTGAACTCGTGATTTCACATCAGCGGCCTCGCCGTCATCCAGACTGTTGATCTTGATGATGCCAATCTTGCCGGCTTCCATCCGCGCTTCCGCCGCTGGCGCCCGGAATGAACTTCGTTTTACTGTCAAGGTCAAGGGCTTGGTGTTTGCCCGCAGCACGCGCAACTTAACTTCCGTTCCAGACGGGCCATTCAGCAACTGCTTGGCGTCATAGAGCGAAATATCGCGCGTTGCTTTCCCGTCAATATATTCGACGATGTCTCCCGAGCGGATCCCCGCTTCGTCTGCCGGCGACCCTTTCATCGGAGCAATGACGTAGAGATAAGAGGCCACTTGCGACAACTCGGCGCCGATTCCCGGCCCGCTCTTCTTTTCTTCGTCGCCGTATTGCTTTACCTGCTCAGCAGTCAGGTAAGTCGAGTACGGATCCAAACCGTACGCCAATCCCCGAAGGGCCCCCGCCCGCACTTTCTCCATATTTGGCTCGTCGACGTAGTCCTGCTGAATGTGCTGCAGCACATTCTCAAAGATTCGGAGTTGGGCGTTGGGATCGTTGGCCGGTTGTTGTGCCCGAGTGGAAATCCAGGCGCCGGCTCCGGCGTAAAGCGCCAGCGCGGCTGACGAGAGAATCAGTGCAAACTTGTTTCGAAAAGACATTGCTTACCTTTCAGTTATTGCGTTTCGGTAAAATTTGAAGCTACCGTCATTGGCCCTCCAAAGCGCGTCCAGCGTATGATACAGGTCGTACTTTGCGGGCGCAAGGCGATTGTTCATAGCGTCCCAATCTGTAACGCAAACTGTTAGTCTACGGTGAGTGAACGGCATTCAGACTTGCCCGCAAACTAACAGTTTGCGTTACAGATTGGGACACCAGCGATCGTTCCCCGGGTTGCGCCGGTTACTTGTGAATAGTGCTAAGTCATAATCATCTTCTCCGATTTCAAACGTTGCCGACTTCACTCCTTGACGAAACAGCCAAGCCCGGCCCAGCTCGCGGCCCCATTCTTTCGCTGGACCTGGGCGCCAGGCGAGTCGGGGTAGCCGTGTCAGATCCCTCTTTGATCGCGATTACCAGGCTATCAGCGCTGCACCGCTCGAACTGGAAACAACTACTGCGCGATGTGGACGATCTGATCCGGCGCTTTGACGCACAAACACTCGTAATTGGTTTCCCGCTAAATTTAGATGGCACTGAAGGACGTGCGGCTACGGAAACTCGTCAGATTGCCCAAAAGTTTGCGCGCTCACTGGAATTGCCGGTATATCTGCAAGACGAGCGACTTACGTCAAGGGAGGCTGAGGAAAGACTAAGAACCAGCGGTTACCGCTCATCAGAATTAGCGGCGCACGTCGACGGCGAGTCCGCAGCGATTATTCTCGAAGACTTTATCGGCAACGGACAACATACCATGCGCGTTTTGCGTCAGTTGGACTAGCCGCTTTTGCGACACGAATCTATTTCGATGAAACGAATCCTGCGAATTCTGTTGGCGCTTTTCATTACTGTCCTGCTGGGCCTGGCGGGCGGCGCCTATTGGATCTACAGGGACCTGCACAAAGCGGTCACTCACAATAAAGCGTCCAGGTTTGTCGAGATTCCCCGCGGTTCAGCGCCCGCGGTCGTGGCAAAGAGGTTGGCCGCTGAAGGCGTCATCTCTCATCAGTGGCCGTTCGAGTTGTACATGAAGCTAACAGGCGCCGGCTCGCGGATTAAGGCAGGTGACTACAAGTTCCCTTCTCCAATTACGCCGTTAGCGGTGTTACAGAAACTCGAACAGGGAGAGCAGCGCATGATCCGCCTCACGGTAATTGAGGGCTGGACGCGCTGGGATATCGCAAATGCAATGGCCCGCATACCGGAACTCGATCTAAAGGACTCGAGCGTGGCTCTGAGTCTGATGGATGACACTGCTCTCGTTAAGCAAATTGATCCTGAGGCATCGAATCTGGAGGGCTACATTTATCCGGATACTTACGAATTCCCGCCGAACACCGCACCTAAAGCAGTTGTAGACATGATGGTCAGGAGGTTCCTGACGATCTGGACGACTCAATGCGCAGACAAAGCACGGCCCACAAACACCACACCCAGACAGATCGTCACAATCGCCTCGCTAATCGAAACCGAGGCAAAGTTAAGTAACGAAAGACCCATCATTGCCTCGGTAATTTACAATCGGCTCCAGAAAAAGATACCCCTGGGCGTCGACTCCAGCATCATTTATGCATCTAAGCTGGCGGGAAAATGGAAAAACGACGGCAAGGTTTATAGGAGCGACATTGAGCGAGTCTCTCCATATAACACCCGGATACACCAGGGGCTACCGCCGGGACCGATTGCATCGCCGAGCGAGAGTTCGCTCAAGGCGGCGGTCAGCCCCGCACAAACAAATTACGTTTATTACGTTCGGGAGCCGCTGAGAAATGATGGCGCCCATAACTTCTATGAGAACGGAAGCGACTTCGAAAAGGGTGTGCAGGCGTTACGAAAGTGGGAGCAACAGCGCGATGCGGATAATGCGGCGCACCGGAACCACTCGTCTCGATAATCATTCGCGTAACTCGCTGTCGGATCGATCGGCTGAGCTCTGATTTGTAACGCAAACTGTTAGTTTGCGATGGTGGAAGGAATTCAACACGCGCGAGCTAACCAGCTTGCGTTACAAGAGACGAGGACACTACGTGATTACTAGTCTCTTGAATTTCAAGGGGTGTTACACTATTCTCGATTTCACCTGGTCCCCGGTTTTGGCTTTCGTACTTTGGGAGGTCTGCAGTGAAGAACATCGTAGTAGCCGCATTAGTCGTATTCATGCTCAGTCTTACAGCCCTTGCTCAAACCAAAGGAGAAGATAAAGGAGGTCAGCGGGTACGCGATAGTGGCAGCAGCGCACCTGCAAGTAATGGGAGTAAGCAGGACAGTGGAGCTGGTCGAGGTATCACCTGGGATGGCAAGACAGCCAAGATTCCACCGCTTGATAATCCGTACCGGCTTACTGGTCGACGTGATGTAATCTTGAAGGCGGTTGAAGATGTCATGCGCGATCGAAAACTAATCGTTGACGAAACCGCATCCCGCCCGGCAGAGGGAATCATCGTCAGCCAGGTTTATCGATTTATTAAGGGCGCCGTGGTCACAAAGTCTGAGTTGGGACGATATGCAAATGTCCCAACTTCGACGACTTCAGGCTGGACGCAGGGTCGCTATACGATCACGGTAGAAGTGCAACCCGTTGACGGCATGAACGCAAAAGTTGCGGTGAACGCCAAGATCGAGGGGCGAAGCGACGGAGCCACTGGCGCCGAATGGGTAACGTTGCCTAGTCTCGGAGTAGCAGAAGAGGAGTTTCTGTCGGCGCTCATTGAAAGAGTGACTGGATCGCCGCCGCCGGGCCGAGCTCCAACGTCTGAGCCTTAGCGAATACTTTAATAGAACCTGAAGGCGCGCCCCTCCAGAAGTTTCTCAACTTAATCTAATACTCGAAGTTGGAGCCCCCCTGAATGAAAGGCACTTTACTGGAAACCACCTCGTCCGACGAACGCGTTGACGAAGGAACTAGCCGCGGCCGGAGTTTCGTCGCTGTAATTTGCGCCCTACTGATCGCGGGACTGGTAGTGGGTGGATACCTTTATCTTAGGAAGCGACACGCACAGCAAACGCTTTTGGCTATCAAGGCGGAACAAGCTCCGACGGCCGAACCTAAGGGACCTCCAAAGGCGCAAATCTTTGTGGATGAAGCGATGACCAAAGGTGATCAGACGCTGGTTGGCGGAACCGTAAAAAACATTTCGACCGAGAATCTAAACAGCGTATCAGTAGATCTGGAGTTAATCCGGCGAAAAGGATCGGCGACTGATAAGGCTCAAGCACAGGTGCAGCCATCGCAGTTAGCGCCCCAGGAGGAAGGCCACTATACGCTTTCCCTTCGTTCCACTGATTACAGCAGCGTCAAGCTCGTGGCATTAAAAGCAGGCGCACCGTCTTTGGCCTTGGTTTACGTTACGGCGCCGGGTCAAAAACGTCCCGCTGAAAAAGTTGAGGCGAAAACGATAATAGTGAAGCGACCAACGACCCCGAACAATGGTTTTCTGAACACGCCAGATAACCCCAGTCGAGTACCATAGGTTTTATTGCCAAGGGTATTGGCCTAATTTCAATTCTCTGCGCTAACTCAGCGTGCTCGGTGCCTCTGCGGTGAGGGTGTTTTGGGACAAAATTCACCGCCGAGACGCAGAGAAGGTAAACAAAATAGGCCACTACGCCTTGCCGCAAGCCCCCCGTTAACGATGCGAGGTATTAACGTTACAGTTCAAGGTTCGGCGTGACGACCACTAACCTTATACCTTAGAAGCCGAAACACAGTTGAGTAACTGCTCGAACTGGTTAACTGGCTTTGGTATTATCTTGGTGGCAACCATAGGACACAACTCTAACGTCAGACCTTCACCGAACTCCGCCTGATTCGGTGGTTGAACACTAACTGAATTGCTCGATCCTAAATTTGTGGTTTAGAGATGATGAAGCCAACCATCCTTTCCAGGTTAATGCTGGGCTCTCTCGCCATCATCCTCATTTATTCGATAGGAACAATGGCACAGAGCGCTGCGCAAGCGTCGAATCCGACTGGTATTGATTTTCAGGATGCCAATGAAAAGGAGAGGATTACCTTCGGCAGTCTCGAAGACGAAATGCGCGCTAAGCGCAGGATTAAGCTGGAAGAAAAGCAATATCAAGAGAATCTCGAACGCGCCCGCGAAGCTGACAAACTAAGCGTTGAACTGCGTAACTCATACGAACAGACGAAGGCCTTCACTCGTGAAGACACTAAGAAGTTAGAGCGCCTGGAAAAGCTGACGAAGAGAATTCGTAGCGAAGCCGGTGGTTCCGACGAAGACGAATCATTGGACAATCCGCCAAATGAGTTGCAGCTCGCCTTGTCCCGGCTCGCGCAGGTGACCGAAGGTCTGCGTAAGGTTGTTGAGAAGACGCCCAGACAAGTCATGTCCGCAACAGTAATCCAACAAGCTAACGTAGTACTTCAACTAGTACGGATCACCCGCAATCTATTCCACTAACCCTGTCGCCGAGATCCGTAAGGAGCCATTTCAACTCTTGAAGACAACCCGACACTCTCGTGTGGTAGTGCCTCAGTTTGGTTTTTCTCTGCGTGAAATCTGCGTACTCAGCGCTTCTGCAGTGGCGAAGAGTGAGGCAACCGCTCACCGCCGAGGCGCAGCGAACGTTGAGGATGCGCGGAGAATTGAGACTGAGCCACTAACCTCTCGCCTCAATAGATTGGCGCAACTACTTGTCTTCGTCTTGCTGCTGAGCCTGCCGACGACGGTGCGAGCACAGCAGGACGATGATGTGGTTCGCGTGAATACCGAGTTGGTGGTGCTCAACATCACGGTCATCGACAGTGCGGGCCAATACGTGTCGGGTCTTCGTCGCTCAGACTTCAAAATATTTGAAGATGGTAAGGAAGTGCCCATTAGCTCTTTAGCGACGTTCAGCGCACAGGAAACGCCTTTCGCTTCCGTCGTTCTGCTGGATACTTCAGGCAGCATGGAAAGCCGGTTATCACTCGGTCGCTCAGCGGCGATTCGTTTTTTGGACGGCTTGAGGGACGAAGACGTCGCAGCGGTCTACAAGTTCGACAGCAAGATCGAACGATTGCAGGATTTCTCAGGGGCACGCGATCTGGCGCCGCTGGCGTTTGGCGTCAAGGCCAACGGAATGACGGTACTGAATGATGCCATTGTTAAGGCCAGTTCTCTGCTGGCTGAGCGCCCAGAGACCAGGAGGGCGATAGTCGTTCTCTCTGATGGGGCGGACACCTACAGTAAGGCTTCAGCAGATAAAGCACTCGACGCGGCATTGGCTAACGGCGTCAGCATCTATACGGTCGATATGTCCGCGGCGGAGGGCAGTGCCTCTCGTGACAGACAAAGTTCAGCAATCCTAAAGAATTTCGCGGAGAAGAGTGGCGCTCGCTTCGTCGCAACACCCGGCGGCCCAGCCTTACGCGATGCCTTTGCCACTATTGCTCAAGAACTGGGTCACCAGTACACCATCTCTTATCGACCGCTAAGCCGGATGCATGATGGACGCTGGCGAAATATTGAAGTAAAAGTCTCGAAGGATAACGTGACCGCGCGTACGCGAAAGGGTTATCGAGCCCCAAAGAAATGAGGTACCGGTGTAGTTGAAGAACCAGGTGGACGGCGTAGTTACGGAACCGGGAGCGGTAGCGACCGGATGCTATGCTCAACATGCAGGCAAGGCTCTCGGTAAATACCAAATACGCTCTCATTTGAGTGCGGGACCCGGTCGCTACCGCTCCGGTTCTGTAACTCATGCGGCTCTCGCTAGCGCCACTCCTGCAACGAGTATGCGGTTAAGTGAATGCTTTACTAGAGGCTGGTCTCGTTCAGCAGCTTGTCCCGATAGCGTTCGAAAGCGAGCTCGATCAATTGCTCGAGGACACCACCGAAGGGTACACCGGAAGCCACCCACATCTTTGGAAAGCCGGAAACCTCAGTAAGCCCAGGCATGGTATTGAGCTCATTGATCAGTAACTCCTTCGTATCCCGCCGAAGGAAAAAATCTACGCGCGCCAAACCAGCTCCATCAATCGCCTGAAACGCACGGATCGCCATTCGCTGAATCTTATCGGTAAGTGACTTTGAAAGCGGCGCCGGCACGGTGAACTCGACATGACCAGTGCTGGTGTATTTCTCTGTGTAATCGAGGAAGCGGGCCTGCTCGTCATGAATCACGTATTCGCCGGGTAAGCTTGCCACGGGTTTATCATTGCCCATAATTGCGCATTCAATCTCACGCGCATCGACCGCTTCCTCCACGATGATCTTGCGGTCGTAACGAGCGGCTAACTCCACTGCTTTAATTAGTGAGTTCTTATCTAATGCCCTCGATACGCCCACTGAGGAACCGAGGTTGGCCGGCTTGATGAAACAGGGGAAGCCGATCTCTCGCTTTACTCTCCTGATCACCGCCGCCGGCTCGCCGATCCAATGCGAGCGGAGGAACCAGAGATAGCGACAAATCGGCAATCCGGCATCACGAAACAGCGCTTTCATCGCGACCTTATCCATGCCGCAGGACGACGCGAGTACACCACACCCGACATACGGCGTGTTCGCCATCTCAAGTAATCCTTGAAGTGTTCCATCTTCACCGTAAGGTCCGTGAAGAATTGGCAAAATCACATCGAGCGGCAGCGAAGCTTGGAAGTCATTCCCTGAATTTCGTCCTTCCAGAGAAACCAGTCCTTTGTGCGAAGGGTCGCCAAGAATGGCAATGTCGGTGCCTGTCTGGTTTGCCAGTCCCGCTTTGAGCATTGTGCGCGTCGAAGCTGGCAGCAGACCAACCGCCTCTGCAGGGGCAAGCCACTTCCCTTCCTTGGTGATGGCGATCGGAATTGCTTCGTATTTGTTGTGGTCCAGCGCTTCAACCACTGAGCGCGCCGAACGAAGTGAAACCTCATGTTCCCCTGAGCGGCCGCCAAAGATGATTCCCACGCGAAGTTTCTTCGCCAAGCAGTTTCTCCAACTCTACAGAATCGTTTTTCCCAAACCCGACAGAATCAGTTCGACGCCCAATTGGCCGGTTTTGTTGTTCACATCTAGCGCGGCATTGATCTCGACGACTTCAAGTGAAATCATGCCGCCGGCTTCTGCGATTTTCTCCATGGCGAGATGCGCTTCGCGATAAGTCAGCCCGCCGCGGACGAGGGTTCCTGAGCCCGGGGCATCACCAGGATCCAGTGCGTCGACGTCAAAGGTCACCGCATAACCAGCGCTGCCCTGCGAAGCGATGGCGATTGCTTCTTCCATGCAGACGCTCATGCCCCGCTCATCAATCTCGCGCATCGTGAAGAACCGGATGCCAAGTCTCCGAACTAACTCGCGCTCTCCCGGATCGATATCGCGGGCGCCGACGTGCGCGCAGAGTTTTGCATCGAGCTTTGGCGAAAAACCGCCAACTTCAATTAGTTCTTTAGCTCCATACCCGAGCAATGCCGCCAAAGGCATTCCGTGAATGTGCCCCGATGGCGTTGTTTCCGGCGTATTCATATCGGCGTGCGCGTCAAACCAGATCAAACCGAGACTCTGATTCTTCTCGCGGCAATGTGACGCGACACCGGCAATCGAGCCAATCGCGATTGAATGGTCGCCGCCAAGAATGATCGGTAACTCGCCGCCGTCGAGAGAGTTCTTTACCCGGGAACAGAGTTGCTCACAGGTGCTGCTGATTTCGTGTAGGTACTTCAGCTTATCTTGCGGGTTTGCTGGTTGTTCCAGGCGGCCCGAAAAGACATCTCCCCGATCTTGAACTTCATAGCCCAATTGGGCGATGCGTGATTCAAGGCCTGCCATGCGCATCACTGCCGGCCCAAGCTCCACGCCTACCATTTCGGCACCGTAACGAAGCGGCACCCCCAGTATGCTCACCGGTTTTCGTGGAGTCGGATCCGCTCCCCTTGCAGCTATCTTTTCAGTGAAAGACGAGTCACTCATATCAATGCGCTCCTACTGGGACCGCGGGCGTCCCGCCCGCCTGTACGCTCCGCACACTCAACGCCGAAGGTTTTGGCAAATCAGTTCGCGCGGACGCGCTCACTGCGGGCGGGACGCCCGCGCTCCCAGCAGCTCAAACGCTCCCCATCATGCAAGCGCCCAGCAGCTCAAACGCTTACACCTTTAGATTTTTCCTTAACTATGGCCACTGCTTCTTCGGGGGTGTTGGCAAAATCGAGCGCCGCCACATCGTCATCGCTCACAACCAGATTAGCCTGCCATGCTCTGACCACAGGCAACCAGCAATCGCCGAGCAGGACCAGCGGCCGGGGCTCGATAACACGGGTTTGAATCTTGTTCCAAACCAGCGACAACTCGGTTACGGTTCCCATGCCGCCGCGAATGGCAATGAAGCCGACGGATCGAGTGATTAAGTGTTGCAGCCGATCGTAGAAGTGCGGCGTGGCGACCTTGTCCGTGAGAAAGCGATTCGGCTCTGCCTTGAACTGGTTCATGACAATTCCCAGCACGCGGCCTCCGCGCTCGTGTGCGCCGCGGCTGGCAGCTTCCATGACTCCCAGATAGCCGCCGGTGCAAATCGTGTAACCGGCATCAGCCAGTAGCTGACCGACTCGCCTTGCTTGCACATATTCGGGATCGGCTTCGCGGCATTTTGCGCCGCCGAAAATGGTAACTATGCGTTCGCCGGTCTCGCTCATTGCCCTGCCCGTCCACTCAGCATCAATGATCCAGCCGCCCGATACTCGAGGTAATCCTGGTGCGATCGAAACGACGTTCCCGTGTACTGATCAAGCACCGGCGCCGGGTCCTGGAGACGCTCGTCCTGGACGCTCACAAATCCGGCTGCCTCAAAAAGAGCGCGATACTCAAGCGTACTCAGAAGCTGGACCGGCACTGCGAGTTGTTCGATCCACTGATGCGAAGCTTTGTTTTCCTGATACAAGTCCACAACCGTGACGAACAATCCTCCCGGTGCAAGGATGCGGCGAATCTCTCGGAGCGCCTGACTCATGTCGGCGTAATAATAAAGTGATTCCATCGAGAAGGCGTGAGTGAATTCGCCGTTCGCAAACGGCAGATGCTCGGCGCTGGCCACTTGAAAGGTAAGATTCTCGAAGTGATTTGAGGTTTCCGCCGCAAGGCGGATCATCTCGTCAGAGATATCGACGCCGACAACACGACCGCGGACCGCTCTCTCTGCGAGCAGACGCGATGCCCACCCCGATCCACAGCCAACGTCCAATACCCGTGCGTCATCAGGGACGCGCATCTTTTCGATGGCCTGCTCGCCAACCGGCCGGTGACCGCGCTCCATACTTTCGCCGCGACCGGCTTTGGCCCACTCGTTGAATTCCAGGCGTAGAATGTCTTCCATCTTAGTGTCCGGCAATTAATGTCCGACAAAACTTTAGTTTGTCGCTCGTTCCCAAATAGCTCTTCCAAAAAATCATTGTGCTTCACCGATTCTGCGCCGCATCAACAGGTCAGTACCACCTGTGCTAGCGGTGGGTGTTAGCTTGAAAGACCCGCCCCCGCTACCGCAGGCGGTACTGACCTGTTCGACGATGATGACGCGCCGCATCAGAACAAACGACAAACTAAAGTTCGTCGGACTGCTACGGTCGCAAGCGGTACATCGTGCGGGGAAATGGAATCGTCTCGCGAACATGCTCGATGCCGCACATCCAGGCGGTGCAGCGTTCGATCCCCATGCCAAAGCCCGCATGCGGTACGCTGCCATAACGTCGCAAGTCGAGATACCAGTTGAAGGCTTCCTCAGGCAGATTGTGTGCGGCGATCTGTTGTTGCAGGAACTCAAGCGAGGTGGCGCGCTCGCCGCCGCCGATCACTTCGCCATAGCCTTCCGGCGCCAGCACGTCCACTCCCAACGCTAACTCATCTCGCTCGGCATCGCGCGCCATGTAAAAGGCTTTCACGATGGCCGGATAGTGGTGGACCATCACCGGCTTGTCAAAGTGACTCGACAGATAGCTCTCATCGGGCGCTCCAAAATCACCGCCCCATTCAAAGCGCGACTCGAGCTTGCCCTCAGCGTGTCCGTCCTGGAGCATCTTCACGGCATCATCGTAATGAACTCGCGGGAAAGGCGGAACGATTGCTTCCAGCTTCGTTACATCGCGTTCAAGAATCTTCAATTCCTCGGCACGATTCGTCAGTACGCGTTCGGCGATGTAGGAAAGAAGTCTCTCTGACAGGTTCATTACATCGTTCAAGTTCGCGTAAGCCATCTCAGGCTCGACCATCCAGAATTCCGTCAGATGCCGGCGGGTCTTCGACTTTTCCGCCCGGAACGTTGGGCCAAAGCAATAGACCTTGCCGAAGGCTGCGGCAGTCGCTTCGTTGTAAAGCTGGCCCGACTGAGTCAGGTATGCTTTTTCACCTTCGAAATAATCGCACTCAAACAATGTAGTCGTGCCCTCACACGCTGCCGGGGTAAAGATGGGAGCATCGCAAAGCGTGAAACCATCGTTATCGAGAAAGTCGCGAACTGCTTTTACGACCGTGTGGCGTATTTTCAGGACGGCGTTTTGTCGCCGCGAACGCAGCCACAAATGCCTGTGATCCAGCAGAAAGTCCGGACCGTGCTCCTTTGGAGTGATCGGGTAATCATGCACGTCGTGAACGACTTCGGCTGCGGACACATCGAGTTCATGACCGCCTGGCGCTCTCGCGTCCTCGCGCACCTTGCCACGCACCACAACGGCAGATTCCTGACCCAGGCCCTTAAGCGCTTCCCACACGTCGGGCTGAATCGCGTTTTTCAGTACCACGCATTGAACAATTCCCGTCCCGTCGCGCAGTTGTGGGAAAAGGATCTTGCCGCTCGAACGCATGTTATACAGCCAACCTTTGATCGTGATCTCTTCACCGACGTATTTGGCGAGCTGATTTATGTAAGTTTGCGCCCCGGTTCCGACCGAGGCCGATTGAGATTCTGCAACCATATTTTAGTTATGAATTCCTGTTGGCTAACTCCGGCGTAAGCGAGACGAGATCATTCGGCGGAGCGTCGGAAAGCGTTCCAGCCATTCCGCAGACTGCAGGACGATCTCCAAAGTTGACTTGATAAAAGCTTCGTATGTTGCACCCCTGCCGGCGACGGCTGTTTGGTACGAGAATGTGCCCGTGGCCTTCAGCCCGCGTTGGACCGTCATCAGCCGAAACTCCCTGGCAAACTCATCCGGGTCGAGAGCGCTCAAGCCCGAAAGGCGACGTTCTTCCAGCAGGTAAAGTCGATGATGGCGCAACTCTGCAAGCGAGGGAGCACACGGCTGGCGATCGAGCAGAAAAGAGACAAGGTCGTAACTGGCCGGACCCATACGAGCGTCCTGATGATCGATCACTCGCAAGTGGTTTTTTCGGTCAACCATTAGATTCGCCGCGTGGAAGTCGCGGTGACACAAGACGCGCGGAACCGCTGCCAGATCCGCCGCAAGATCGTTGAGCTCCGCCTTCAGTTCAGCGCTTTCGCCGTGACGCAGAGTCTCCTTTCGCAGGCTGCCGAAATAGTGCTCGACGAAGAACTCCAGCTCCCACGATAGCTTCGCCTCGTCAAACGCGAGCCGGCTGGCAATAGACTTCATCTCCACCGCCAATTCCGTGGCTCGCTGGATTCGCGCAATCAGATTTATCGCTTGTTCCCTTAACTCTTCGCAATCTTCTTCGGACGCGGTCTCATAAAGATGAAATAGCTGTCGATCACCTAAGTCCTCCTGCACGATGATTCCATTTTCACCATCGACCGCGTGGATCTCAGGTACAGGGATCTCAGCGGCAATGAACAACCGGCTCACGTCGAGATAGGGATGGACTTCCGCGTCAAAGGGTTCAGGATAGACGGCTGCGACCGCCGTGCCTCTCTTCCACGGCACACGAAAATACTCGCGCGTTGAAGCATCAGGAGTTAACGGGTAAATCTCGCCCGGCCTGCTTGCCTCGGCCTTTTCCAGAAACTCCGAAAGCCGCTGAGCCGCTGACGCTTTGAAACTACTTGAAGTGGCTGGTTTCACTAAACTCATTCGCAGGAAGGTGCCTTGTCCTCATTCCCCCGCAGTGGGACCTTTGTGCAATCCCGCCGCGTTCCCACCCTCAGAAGTTAGTGCCCTAATTTGTAACGCAAACTGTTAGTTTGCGCTGAGTGATTGGCATTCAACGCGCGCGTAAACTAGCAGTTTGCGTTACAAAAACCAAAAACAGGGCACTGCCTCAGAAGTGCGCTGGATTGTATCATTGGGTCAGAGACACGACAAAATTCTCGGCTTGAAATGCGCCCTTGAGGGCTTTCGCCGGCGGCGTTGCTCCCTTTACTAATGCCGCGCGCACGACCGCCGCGTTTTCAATCTGCTCACCGGCGGAAATGCGCACGCCATCGGCCAGAATCGCGCGCTTCACTGTGGCGCCGCTTTCGACAGTGACATCATCCCAAAGAATCGAGTCGCTCACTTCAGAGCCAGCGGCTAACGTGGAACGCTTCCCGACGTAGACACGCTGACCTTTCTCTGCAAGCAGACGCAGGCTGATTTCCAGATAGCGCTGAATTGTGGACAACTCGTGCCAATATCCCTTCGCGACATGAGCGACAATGCGCTCGCCCTTCGCAATTGCCTGTGGGTAGACATCCACTGTCGAATGCGAAAAAACACCGCGTGGGATGTAATCGAAGATCCTCGGCTCGAGAATCTGAATACCCGTGAACATCAACGGTGGGTCTGCGAATGGCGAGGGTGAGTCTGCGGATGGCGAGGCTTTCTCCGGCTGGCCTGGCATACCCGCAAAACGCTTGATCAGCCCGTCGGCAGTCTCGACCACTGTGAACCGCTCACGGGCGACGTTTGGAAGCAGGACCAGCGTCGCCAGCGCGTCCATGCGCCGATGCGTTTCCAGCGCTGCATTCAGATCAACATCTGTGATTATCTTGCCGTTGACTACGACAAACGTCTCATGGTCCAGGAACTGCCGCGCATTATCCAGCGCGCCGCTGGTCCCCAGGATCACCGGCTCTTCGATGTAACGAAGGCTAACGCCGAACTGTGATCCGTCACCCAACGCAGTTCTAACCGAATCTGGCCGGTGATGAAGGTTGACCAGGATCTCCTGACAACCGTAGCCGGCAAGGTACTCGGCGACATAACCAACCAATGGCTTTCCCAGGATGGGCAGCGCCGGCTTAGTGCGATCTTCGGTCAGCGGCCACAGCCGTGTGCCGTAGCCGGCAGAGAGAATCATCGCGCGCATGCTGAGTATTCTATTGCTGACTATCGATTGGACAAAAGAATTTCTGCTTTGTGCGGCTGCGATCTTGCCGGGCAGCAACGCGAGTCCTGGCGAACACCTCTCTCTCAGCCGAAGGCATGAACGCACCTTCAACGTCCGAGATCTCCGTAGCTCCCTGATTAACTACTCTCTGTTTTTGGAACTCGAAGATCAGGAGGCCCTCGACGCATCGCGGATCATGAGGTCGAAAGTGCCCGGTGAAATCTTGCGAAAGCGTGTGTTTCGATTGAGGGATACCGCGATGCTGATCGTAGGATTGGCGCCAGTGAATTTGAAGCCGCCTTCGAGGAGGCGATTGTAGATCTCGTTGACATGCAGGGGCGCGCCTTCCTCACGCAGCAGCAGGGTGACGGCCTGCGGGATGGTGCGGTCCATAAAGCGATCGCTGATGGCTTCAACATTCGTTCTGACGATCGGGATGGGCTGTCGTCTGACTTCAACCGATGCCGTGGGCTGATATCGGGAGTCGACTTGTGTTGGCTGATAACGGACGTCGCCGGCGGGCTGACGTCTGACTTCGGCTGGAGGCGCCGGTTGGTATCGGACTTCCGGCTGGCTGTACTGATACCTTGGCTCGCCCGAGGCCCGGTACCTTGGATCCACCGGGGCCTGGCGCGGCGGCGATGCAGTTGACTGCCGCATCGCAGCTTCCAGCTCAGCATCGGAGGGCAAACCGCCGGAGTATTCCGCCTGCGGATGATTTCCGGCAAGAACCGAAGACAATAGCCGGTAAATTGCTGCCTGCGTTTCGCTGGCCAGGTTGTCCGCCTCAGCCAATTCAGTCCGAACCGTGTCCGCTTCGGCTTCCAAGGCTCGCAATTTTGCCGACAAGTGCATCCGCAGAGCGCGGGATTCGCGCAGGTTTTGCTCGAGCCGGGCAATCAGGTTATCGGCAGGTCGGTCCATGGCAAACGAATCTTAACGGCTTCGCTCACTTTAGACAATAGGCAATTTGTTGGGCCAACGTTTAGGTAATTTTCCGTTTAGACAGGGCACTCGTGCCCCTCGCTTGGGGCAGTGGACAAGTCCGCTATCAAAACGGAAGCGGAGAATACTTAAACGGAACAGGGAATGACTCGTCTTGACGCTAGTTGTCGCGTTCCAGAACGTAGGTGGGAATGGAGCGCAAAGAGTCGCAATACTCAGATTCGGGCAGGCAATCAAGGCAGTCTCGGGCTGCCTCGGCATAATGGTTGGCCTTTGCCGTGGCTCGCTCAAGTGCACCTGACTTCCTGACTGCTGCGAGCAGCGTCGCCCTCGGCACCGTCCTGTAACCGCGGTCGCGAATCACGGTCTGCATCAGTTCGCGCGCCTGTTCATCGCCTTCCAGCAAATAAATCAGTGGCAGCGTCAACTTGCCTTCGAGCAGATCCACGCCCGATGCTTTTCCCAGCCTTTCGTCGGATCCGGTGAAGTCGAGCAGGTCATCGATGAGCTGGAAAGCTGTTCCGAGATTTAATCCATAGTCTCGCAGTGCGATTCGTTGACTGTCCGTGGCGTCACCGAGCAGCGCGCCGACTTCACAGCAGGCACTGAAGAGGAAGGCCGTCTTACGTCGCAAGACATCCAGGTATTGCACTTCCGAGACATCCATTCGTCCCAGCAGAGTCAATTGCAGCAGTTCGCCTTCGGTCATCTGACGTGTAACCGCAGTCAGAATGTCCAGAATCGGCAGCGACCTTTCCGCCAGACTGGTTTCAAAGGCTGACATATAAAGCCAGTCGCCCATCAACACCGCGGTCTGGTTGCCGTATTGGGCATTGATGGTCGGCCGATTTCGTCGCGTCATTGAGTTGTCGATGATGTCGTCATGGACCAGTGTGGCGGTGTGCAGGAACTCCATCACAGTGGCCATGCGAATTGAGTTGTAACGCGCTGCAGCGCCGCCGACCGCATAGTTTGAAAGAATAGTTAAGGCTGGTCGCACGCGCTTGCCACCGGAAGCCCGCAGATGATTCCCCAGGTAAGCAATCACCTGGATGTTCGAACGAGCCTGGCGCTCAAACTCAGTTTCGACATCTTTCAGTTCGTCCGCGATCAAGCTAAAGATCCGGCCCGCTGTCAGTCTTACTTCTTCCGCCAGTGCTGTGTTGCTGGTTGTCTGCATTGTCAGTTCTAAGCGGACGCCGGATAGTCAGTTGGAACGATAGTTGGTGAACTCCATATGAATGCCGAAGTCTTTAGCTTTCAGCTTGGCGATAATGTCCTGCAGCGTATCTCGGTCGCGGCCGGTGATGCGAACCACGTCGCCCTGGATCGATGATTGGACCTTAGCCTTTGAATCCTTAATGAACTTAACGATCTCTTTCGCTTTCTCCTGGGGAATTCCCTGCTGAATCTCAGCGCGTTGGCGCACCGTGCCGCCGGCCGCGGGCTCTGATTTTCCATAGCTCAAGGCTTTCAGGGATACACCGCGCCGCACCAGTTTCTGTTGCAGGATGTCGTTCATGTTGCGCAGTTTGGTGTCGTCTTCAGCAGAAAGGATCAGCTCTTTGTCTTCAAGTTCCACTTGCGCGGCGCTGCCTTTGAAGTCGAATCGCTGATGCACTTCCTTCATCGTCTGGTTGAGGGCGTTAACAATTTCGGAGCGATCAACCTGCGAGACGATGTCGAATGAGTTCTGTTGGGCCATAACGTTGGTACTTGGTCGCTGCGCTTGTTTTTGCGGCTAACGATGTGAGAATACCATCAAATCAAGGGCATGTGAAAGTCTTCTCTTAGAAACAAGTGTAGTGGGTCACAGGCTCAGCAGATGATCGGATCAGACAGAGCATCTCCTGCCTGGCCGTTTAGATAGCGGACTTGTCCACCGTTGCCGCAGGGACACAAGTGCCCTGTCTAAACGATCAATTCTTTTGAGGACGAGCTTGTGGCACTCGGCGGACAAGTCCGCTATCTAGACGGGCTGCAAATATGGTAACCGAAACAGATCACTGAAATTGCTGCTTGTGATTCGGCCGATCTCTTCGATAGTCTGCTGATGAATCCCGGCAAGGCTGCGAGCCACCTCAACGACATGTGCCGGTTCGTTGCGCCGACCGCGAAACGGGACGGGCGATAGATAGGGACAGTCTGTCTCAATCAACAAGCGATCGAGCGGTACGCGCACCGCGACCTCTCTCAGATCGTCAGCCTTCTTAAAGGTCAGTACGCCGGCGAATGAAATCAAAAATCCGAGTTTGATCGTCGCTTCAGCCAGCCTCATCGAGCCGGAAAAGCAATGCATGATTCCACGGGCGCCTGGGCCGTTCCACTCCTCTTGCAGGATCTCGATCGTATCGTCCTCCGCTTCGCGTGTGTGGATGATCACCGGCAAACCGGCGGTGCGTGCGAGTCGTAATTGCCGGCGAAAGACGTCTCGTTGCACGTCGCGCGGCGAGTTGTCGTAATGATAGTCGAGCCCGATTTCGCCCCAGGCAATCACGCGTGAACTGTTTTTGATGAGGCCGTTAATTCGGTCGGCAGCGCGATCATCGAACAGCCTGGCGTCATGAGGATGCGTGCCGATGGCCGCAAAAATGTCTCTATTTTCCTCGGCCAACTGAACCGCACGTTCGAGCGCGCCGCTGTGTGGATCGCCAGTCCCGACCGTCAAAATCGCGTCGACGCCGGCAGCCCGCGCCCGCTGAATCACTTCATCGCGGTCAGCATCGTACTCGGGTCCATCAACGTGTGCGTGCGAGTCAACGAACATCTTTTAGAAAGGATCTAACTGGATGGTAACAACTCATCTCCACCACCGTTTAGATAGCGGACTTGTCCGCCGTCCCGAGCGAGGAGCACAAGTGCCCTATCTAAACGGAGAATTTCTTAATCGCGTGTTGATCTAAGAGATGGGAAAAGCGCCACGCGCAAAGCACACTCTGCAGGTTGCGACTGCACGCTATTTCAATCTGGCCCCATTCGGCACTTCCTCGGTGAAGGTAGCGATCACGGGTCGCCCTTCGGGTCCGATTGAAGCCGCCACCACCATTCCTTGTGATTCGTAACCGCGGAGTTTGCGCGGTTTGAGATTGGCCACCACCACCACCTTGCGATCGACCATCTGTTCGGGCTGGTAATACTCAGCAATGCCGGCCAAAACTTGTCGCGGCTTCTCTTCGCCGATATCGACGCTGAGTAGCAGCAGTTTGTCGGACTTCGGCACGCGTTCGGCGGTCAACACCTGGCCCACGCGCAAGTCGACCTTCGCGAAGTCGCCGATCTCGATGAAGTTGCTAACGCCTTCAACCGCATCTGCCTGAGTCGCACTCTCCACCGTCGGAGTGACACTCTCATCTGCCGCTGGTTTCTTCAGCACAGTTTCGGCCTCGGTTGTATGGGCACTCACCTGCGCGCCGACGGGTTCGTTTGCCTTGCTTATCTCAGACATGATCTTCGCTTTATCCAGTCGCGGAAAGACCGCCTTCACTTCTCCTATTTGTGTGTTCTCTGCGATCCCACCCCAACTGAGCTCAGCCGGGTTCGAGTGCTTCAGCGACTCTGCGTTCAGGCCCAACTGCGCATGGATCGCCTGGGTTGCCGTAGGCATCACCGGGTAAAGCAGCACACAAAGCCACCGCAGGGTTTCCGCCGAGCGATAGAGGATCGCGTTCAGTGTCTGGCGCTGGTTCTCGTCTTTAGCCAGATCCCAGGGCTTGGCCTCCGTAATCATCTTGTCGACTCGGGCGATAATGGACCAGACGACTTCCAGCGCCCGGCTAAAGGCAAAACTGTCAAAGTGCAAAAGGAATTCAACGCGTGCATGCTCGATAAATCCGGCAATCGCAGTTTCGTCGGTGTCGACGCCGCTGCGTTTCGCTAACAACCGGTTCTCTTCGGCAATCTTCCCCGAGGGAATCCGACCGTCACAATAGCGGCCAATCATTGTCAGCGTGCGACTGGACAGATTGCCCAGACCGCTGGCCAGGTCACTGTTCGAGCGATCAATCAGCGCCTCATAGCCGAACCGGCCGTCCTGTCCAAAGACCATCTCGCGCAGGCAGAAATAGCGCAAGGCATCGATCGAGAAATTGCGATTGAGTACATCCAGTTCGACAGTGTTGCCGAGGGTCTTGGACATCTTGCGACCGTTCGGATCGAGCCACATGCCATGCGCCACGATTGCGCGCGGCTGCTCCACGTTTGCGGCCATCAGGAGAGCCGGCCAGTACACGGCGTGAAATCGCAGGATGTCCTTGCCGACTAAATGCAATGCGGGCCAGAACTTTTCAAACCCCGCGGCCCCCTGGCGATCTTCATTACCGAATCCAAGCGCGGTGATGTAGTTGGTCAACGCCTCGAACCAGACGTACATCGTGTGCTCTGGATCATCGGGCACGGGAACGCCCCAACTGACGGAACTCTTCAAGCGGCTAACGGAAAGATCCTGCAAACCACCGCGCACAAAGCTGGCCACTTCGTTCCTTCTTGATTCAGGGCGCACAAACTCGGGCCTCGACTCATAAAGCGAAAGCAGTGCTTCGTCGTAATCAGACAGACGAAAGAAATAACCGTCTTCCGAAACACGATCCAAAGGTGTTTCGTGAATCAGGCAGGTGGGCGGGTCATCCGGATTCCTGGCCTTAAGATACTCGTCTTCTGTCTTGTACTCGGCACACGGCGCGCAGAACCATCCTTCGTAGTGACCTTTGTAGATGGCTGTATTGCCCTTTGGAGTCTTCGCACCGGCGACTCGACGCCAGAACTCGCTGACGCCCTGATAATGAAAAGGCTCTGTGGTGCGCATGAAGATGTCGTACCCACCATGCGCAGTGTCGAGAGCAAATTCAGCCGTCATCTTCTTGTAGTAACTGACGACATAGTCGGCTTGTTCCTGAGGCGTACGGCCGGCCGCCTGCGCGGCGCGCTCGATATTTATGCCATGCTCATCAGTGCCCGTGAGAAAGAAGGTCTCGATTCCCTGCTGTCGTTTGTGCCGCGCGAGGGTATCGGCAACGACCATGGTGTAGAGATGTCCGAGATGCGGCAGACTGTTGGCGTAATAGATTGGGGTAGTGACGTAAAACGTCTTCGACTCATTAGCGGGCACGTTGATTTGCAGCCTCAGTTGAAAAATGTCGACGAACTCTTTAGTCGCGTAGTATCACCCAGCCGTTCGCTTAGAGCAACCGGGTCACGGAAAGCGAGTTCCTCTACGAATGATTTGCAAATTGGTTTGAGTGAGTTCGTTCTGCAGACCCGAAATGGGGATTTGCGGCCGCTACCAAGAACATATATACGATCCACTAAGCGACACGAAATTACGCGAAATAACACGAATCCAAAGATGCCTTTCTTTCGCGTGGCTTCGTGCCGCTTCGTGTGATTTTCCCAGATTGTATGACTCTTTCGGCAGGTTGCTCGTGTGGTGTTTCTAAAGTTCGCATAACAAGCCCCAGTCCCGGAGGGGCGAAATGTTTATAGAACCGAGAACCCGAGGAATTTTGAAGCTCCGGAGGAGCGCAATATTTTGCTTATGAATAATGCAGATTTCGCTCCTCTGGAGCTGAGATGGACTCCGTGCGGATTCTGATTCTATAAATATTGTGCCCCTCCGGGGCTGAAGAAGGTGAACCGGATTGACCGACTTATTGTTCAGCGAACTTTAGAAACATCACATTAGCGAGGCGCTGCCTCAGACCGAGCGACAACCTTTGCGTGCTTTGCACCTTTGCGTGAAGCGTCTTCCCTATCATAATTGTCATAACTTGGGACGGAGAGTCTCACGCAAAGGCGCAAAGCACCCCAAGACAAGTCACGGCAAACTTGACTCATTCGTATCAGGTTTTCGCTGACAAGATACCTAGCTAGGACGTGAACTGTTTGCTAGGACGTGAACTGTCTTCTTTGGTGCTCTTTGGTCCGCTCGTATCGATCAATCGTGGCGTGGAGCCGCGAAATCTCATATTGAACGCTCTCCCAGATTGGTCGCCTCTGACATATCAGCGAGTCCTCCGCCGCTTCTGATCCGTCGAGCCGCAGATCTGCGGATGTGCTGCGCGCGCCACTCTCTTCCAGACTCGTCACGCGAGTCTCCAATGCATCGAGTCGCTCGTCCGCCTTATCGACCCGGGCAAACACTCGCTCCTCGAACGAACGTGGATCAGCAGCTCCCTTGGTAATTTCATCTTCCATAGCTAAACACCGACGCGACGAATGGCGGGCAAGATGCCCGCGCTCCCAGCGGGCTTATCGTTTGCTTGCCCTGGCAAACTCGTCATTTGCATTGAACCGCGGCATCGCTTCCGCGTTGGCGACGCGCAAACCGATGTCCATGGCAATCTCGGCTTCCTGGATCATGCCTCGAAAATCCCAAGCGTCGCTGTACTCGTCCGAAGGCTGATGATAGTGCGCCGAATTGTAGGCGCGGAATTGCTCTGCACCCCAACCTTTCGGGTGACCGACATAGTCGTCGCCTTCCTTCAAACTGATCGAGGGCACGCCGATCTTCGCAAACGGAAAATGATCCGAGCGATAAAACGATCCCTGCTCTGGCCTGGGATCGGGCGATACCCGCAATCCGCGGCTGCGAGCCACAGCATCGACCACAGCTTGCAAGGTGGAATGTTCTGCTCCCAGGGGAGTGAAATCACGTGTTACTCCCAGAATATTCATGGAATCCAGGTTAACGTCGGCGGCTGTTTTCTCCGGTGGAAAAAGCGGATGCCGAGAGTACCATTCCGCGCCGATTAGTCCCTGCTCTTCCGCCGTCGGAAACAGAAACAGGATCGAGCGGCGTGGCCGCTGGGCCAGCGGAAGTCTTGTCAATGCCCGGCCGATCTCCAAAACCGAGGCGCACCCGGTCGCATTGTCCAGGGCGCCGTTGTAGATCGTATCCCCATTCTTGTCGGGGGCGCCGATTCCGAGGTGATCCCAGTGCGCTGAGAAAACCACGTATTGATCACGCAAACGCGGATCGCGGCCCGGCATAACTCCCACGACGTTCGGAGCCTGCACTCGTTTCACTTCGCTCTTTAAGTGAATAGCGCCTCTCACGTTTAGCTTCACGGGATGAAAGTCCCTTGAGGCGGCGAGCTTTCGCAACTCATCCAGGTCTTGGCCCGCCAGACGCATCATGCGGCGCGCAGCATCATCGGTAATCCATGATCGAATACCGAGAAACGGAGTCGGGTCGTTCGCTTCCCGCGCGATGTCAAAGCGCCATGATCCATTTGAAGTGCGGACTACGCTCCAGGGATAGCCAGCCGATTCGTCCGTGTGAATCAGGATCACTCCCGCTGCGCCGCGTCGCGCTCCTTCCTCATATTTGTAGGTCCAGCGGCCTTTGTAAGTTAAGCGCCGGCCGCCAAACAGGTCGGGTTCGTCCTTAGTCGCAGGTGGATCGTTTACCAGCATCACCAGGATTTTGTTTTTGTAATCCGCAGGCTCGCCTTTGTAATCGTTCCAGCGCTGCTCAGGAGCGTCGATGCCGTAGCCCACAAACACCAGGTCCGCGTCGATGCGGACGTCGTCAGTTTGCGCCCCAGTGAAGGCAACATAATCATCGGCAAACTTCAGAGACTCTTTGCCCTTGCTTGAAGAAAGGGTCAGCTTCGCCTCGGGATCGGCTTTCACGCCGACCAGCGAAACCTGTTGAAAGAAGCTCCCGTTTGGACCAGGACCTTTGAGACCCATCGCCTCGAGTTGCGCGGCAAGGTATTGGGCCGCGATCTCGCCGCCGCGCGCGCCGGTGCCACGCCCTTCGAGTCGATCGTCGGAAAGAAACTTGATGTGCGCGCGCAATGCGTTTTCGTCGATTGCGCTCGGGCGAATGGTTGATCTCTTTTGAGAAATGGCGGTCAACGCCGTGGCAGTAACGATGATCGAAACCAACAGCGTAATCGGAATGGTCTTACTCTTCATGCGTTTGCTTGCTCCCGTGTACTGGTTGATTTTCGCAGGCCGACATGCTCCAGGGACGAAGGACCGACAGTTAATAGCCCGTCCGTGTGAGGCTGTGTCAAAACTCACGGTCCAAATTTCTGGATGATCACTTTTATCGCAAAGGACGCAAAGGCAAACCGCAAAGGGGCGCAGAGTACAACTCCTTTGCGCTCTTTGCGAAGAACCTTTGCGTTTCAATTTCGCGGCCAAAAGACGATAGCCTTATTTACTTGAACGTACACCTCTGATCATCGCTGTCCTTGAATCAAGGCCATTGCCTCGGCGCGCGTTCGCGGATCCTTGCGGAATCCACCGAGCACCGCCGACGTGATGGTTTTCGCTCCCGCTTTCCGTACGCCGCGCAAACTCATGCAAGTGTGTTCGGCCTCGATCACCACCATCACTCCCAGCGGGCGCAGGCCTTCGTAAAGCGTATTCGCGATGTCGCTGGTCAAACGCTCCTGCAGTTGCAATCGTCGCGCAAACGTTTCCGCCAGCCGAGCCAGTTTTGAAAGTCCCAGAATGCGCCCCTCTTTTGGTATGTAGGCGATATGACATTTGCCGACAAACGGCGCCAGGTGATGTTCGCACATCGACGCAATACTGATATCGCGAACGATGACCATCTCGTCATGCGTGTCGTCCGGCAAGGGCACCACATACAGCCGCGGATCTTCATGCATGCCGGCAGTAAGCTCGGCAAACATCTCTGCTGTCCGGCGTGGCGTTTCCTGCAGGCCTGCACGATCCGGATCTTCGCCGATGCCTTCCAGGATCAGACGCACGCCGCGGGCAATCTTTTCCAGATCGACGGCCGCAGACGCCTCTGTACTTGGGGGCATTTTGGTTTCGTCTAAGAAAGACTTCGGTTCCATTCAACGCGCCTTTCCCTTGCAGTCTGCTGAATGCCAGGAGTGAAAGGAATTAACTCGAGCAGCAACTACTCGGCTGTGCTAGCCAATTTACGAGTAATTCATCATCAGGTCCGAAGGACCGTCATTCAATAGCCCCATCCGTCAGGGTGGGGTTAAGGAGCGGTGGCTTGACCCACAGGCCCGAAGGGCCGACATAATTATGCCGCACCTGCGGCGCTCAGAGAATTATTCAAGCTTTGGACCACGCCCTCACGGACGTGGCTATTGAGTGCCGGCTCTTCGAGCCTAAAAAAGCGCGCTCCCTGATCGCCACTTGCAATTTTTCGGTTGCGGCAACGAGAACTTTCGTTTCGTGTGCCTTCGTGCCGCTTCGTGTTAATTCGTGGATCGTCCACTTATTCAGCCGCCGCCGATGGAATCTCATGACCGGCTAAGTTTTGCTGAAGCCGCACGCGCTTCGTCTTCGACTACACGCAACGGCACCTTTGCCGTTCGCGCTGCCTGTCGACATTGTTCGTATTCCGGTGTCATGGTCAAGATGTGGCCGTTCAGGCGGGCTACTTTAACATCGATCGGACCGTACTCAGTTTCGACTCTTTGCATCGTCCTTTCCAGCGCCCGGCGTTCCACCGCGTAGCTGCGAATACCCAGCGTGGTCGTCTCGGCGAAGATCATTTCCGACAATTGGTCCCGATCGCTTTCGCGGCACAAGACCGAAAGCAAGACGCCGGGTCGATTCTTCTTCATCTGGATCGGCGTGAAATAACAGTCCAGGGCGCCCAGTTCCAGCGCGCGCTCCATCACATGGCCGAAGATCTGCGGCGATAGATCGTCGACATTTGTCTCGATCATCAGCAGGTGTTCTTCAGTTGTTTGCGTCTCCTCTTCACCGATCAGTACTCGCAGGGCGTTGGGAAACTTTTCGTATTCGCGAGTGCCCGCGCCATAACCACTTTGCCTCAACTTCATTTTGGGAAGCGCGCCGAATTCCGAAACAACGGTCGCGATGATCGCGGCGCCTGTGGGAGTAACTAATTCCCCCTTGATGTCGGTCGAGTAAACGGGCGCACCTTTCAGCAACTCGACCACGGCTGGAGGCGGCACCGGAAAACTTCCATGGGCCATTTCCACTGTGCCGCTGCCCACGTGAAGAGCCGAGCAGACGAACCGTTCGATCCCCAGCAGCTCGAAACAAATCGCCGCGCCCACCACGTCCACAATCGCATCGAGCGCGCCCACCTCGTGAAAATGAACGTGCTCAACCGGCTCGTTATGCACGTGCGCTTCCGCCCCAGCCAAACGTCTGAAAATTGCTCCGGCTCGCTCTTTCACTGATGCGCTCAGACCCGATTCGTTGATGATCTTGAGGATGTCGGCCAAGTGCCGATGCGCATGTTCATGCGCCGTGTGGACCTGAGCGTGCGTCGCGCTGATGCCCGAGCGATTCACGGTGAGAAAATCAATCTCGAAACCGCGAACGCCGAGTAAGGATAGTTGCTCAGTGAGGGCCCGCTGGTCGACGCCGGCGGCAACTAACGCTCCCAGGATCATGTCGCCGCTGGCGCCGGCAAAGCAGTCGAAGTAAAGCGTCCGCATGATCTCTAATGTTTCTCCTATGCTTCTCCAAGCAGCGGCAGCATCTCACCCGCCTTGCCTGTTAGCACTTCATCGCACGAGTCTGACAGCGGTGTGCGCTCTGGATTCACTTCGCACAGGTAAGCGCCATGCGCCCTGGCAATCTCAGGCAGGCCCGCCGCGGGATAGACCAGGGCAGAGGTGCCGACAACAAAGCACAGCTCGCACTCAATCGCCTTCGAGGCCGCGACCGCAAAGGCCCCCGGCGGCAAGATCTCGCCAAACAGGACCACGTCGGGACGCATCGGATCGCCACATTCAACACAAGCATCTGGCCGGGCACCCGCTTCGGGAATTTGCTGCCGGCTCTCGCAAGTAACACAGCGGGCCCGCCAGATGTTTCCGTGCAACTCAATTACTTTGCGCGAGCCGGCCTTCTGATGCAAACCATCGATGTTCTGAGTTACGAGCGTGAAATCGTTGAAGCGATCTTGCCAGCGTGCGATCTCGAGATGGGCCGGATTCGGCTGCAAGCTTTTCAGAAGTTCGCGACGGTAATCGAACCAATCCCACACTGCGGGCAAATTGCGCTGAACCATTCTGGCAGACGAAATCACGTCGAACGGCATGCCCTTCCAGACCGTGGCGTTGCCGCCGCCGCGGAAGGTCGGCACTCCCGATTCTGCCGATATGCCTGCGCCAGTCAAAACCGCGACGCGAGTTGCTCGAGCAAATCGCTCGCGCAGCTTTTCTGAGATCGAAAGCATTCCAACTCTGTGCATCAATGAAAAGTGGATGGTAACAGACCGCGGCATTCGACCGCGAGCGGGCAGAAGAGCAGGTAGGGCTCCGGCAGCGTGTTGCTGCTGTATCCTTCGAAAGACGCTCCATGTAATTCGAAAAACATCTCGAAGAAACGGCGTCTATCGGGTTGCCGTCATCAGCAGATCATGGCGATGATACAGCGCTTCAATAGTCCTCAGAACAAGTACTTAAACCCAACCTGAATGCGGCGGCCCGGCGTAATCGTGTCCGTCGCCTGGCCAAAGTCTGCGGCGCCCAGATAGCGGACTGGTATGCCAAAGTTGGCGCGGTTGATAAAGTTAAAGATGTCGGCACGCAGTATCACTCGTTGACGGGAAGTTAGATTTATACTCTTCATTACCCCAAGATCCAGATCGAGAACATTACCCGCGCGAAATGTGTTGCGCCCGATCCTTCCATCCGCGCCGACTCTCGCCAGCAGGTCACGCGGGTTCGCGGCGGTCATGATCAGAGGCTGCCGTCGATTTCCGGTAACGGTGAGCCCAGTCAGCGTATCAAGACGATCAGTGAGATTGCCGTCAAGGTTAACGTCGAAAATGCTGTTGACCGTGAACGGCTGGCCTGTTTGAAAACGCCCGATGCCGCTGACTTGCAAATTTCGAGTGAGCCAATGCACCGCACCGCCGCCCGTCTTTGCCCCCGTAAGGTCGTAGATGAAGTTGTAAGACAGACGATGCCGGGCATCGAAGTTCGCCGGACCGCGTTCACCGGCAAACGTTTGACTGTCCTGCGGCAGCGCTGGAGCCCCGGCGAGATCGAACACGTCCGAAACGTCGTCTAAAGCGCGAGACAGAGTATAGGCAATTTGGTATTGGGCCGCTCGCGGAAAGCGTCCGCGCACCTGAACCTGAAGCGAATCGTAACGGGAATTCGCGGACGACTCATAAATGTCCACTGCGCCCGCACTGCTGATCGGACGCCCGCCCGTTACCGTGCCGTTTGGCCCCAGCCTTTGACCGGGGCCGAGAGCGAAACCAATGACGTTGGGCTCAGAAAATCCGCCGATCACCACGTCGATTTTAGTTGGAATCAAAAAAGCATTGGGGCCCAGATTCGGCGTGGTCTGCCGCAAGAGGTTACGCCCCTGCGTGCCGACATAACCGATGGAAACGACAAGATTCGATCGCAGTTGCTGCTCGAAAGTAAACGTGTAGTGATAGGCCGCGGGCGTCTTGAGCCGTCGCTCCGGCAGAGTGATCCCGAATCCCCCGGGGAAAGAGTTGTTAATCGCCACCAGACATTGCGTTGAGACGGCGGGATTCAGCGTATTCAAGGTTCCCGGTTGGATCACCGGGAAAAAGTCGACCGCACCGTTTGAACCGGCGCAGGGAAAAAATGGCCGCGTCGGATCAGCGATATTGAAGCCGACGCCGTCTTGTCTCGGTATGCCGCCGGCAAAGTTGAGTGTCAGGAAATTGGGAAACACGTTGCGCGACTGGCTGACCACCGCGCCGAGCGCCTGATCGTAAAAGACTCCGATGCCGGCGCGGAAGACGCTGGTTAGGCCGCGAGCAAAAAGACTCGGTGACCAGGCAATGCCAAGGCGCGGCGCGAAATTGTTTCTGTCAGGATCGAAAATCTTCGTGCGCCCAGCCAGAAAAGTCCTTAGCCCAGGCACCAAATTCAGTGCCGGACTGGCAAACGTGCTTTCGATGCGCTGATTCACTTCCCGCACCGGCGTGTTGTATTCGTACCTCAAACCAAATGAAAGCGACAGGGTCGGACTCACGCGCCACTCGTCCTGCCCGTAATAATTGTGCTGGTAATAGCGCAGATTGATCGCCGAACCGATGCCCGGTGTAATCGTCTGAAAGACGCCACTGGGTGCGGAAGCGGCAACGAGGTCCACGGGCTGAATAAAAGTCTGGAAGTTGACATTTCCCTGAGCGTCCACCGCGAATTTCGGCGCGCCGGAGAAAGTAATTAGAGCCCGCGAGTTGACCGGCAGATCGCTGTTCAATTCCGAGCGACGAACATCGGCGCCAAGTCCCAGTCTATGACGCCCAAAACGAATGGTCAGCGAGTCAGCCAGTTGGTAAGTATTGTTGACGCGCCGCTGCGGGAAGTTATAGACATCCACGCCGGCTGGGCTCAAGCCGGCAATCCGCACCTGTCCGAGCGGCGGCAGAATGTCTTCGGTCGTAAAATTAAAAGGGTTTACGTAAATTACCCCGGTGGAATTCGGCTGCGTATCGTTCAGGCGTAATGGTGCGTTCAAAAGAAAAATGCTGTCCTGGCTGGCGAAGTTCTGGGCGAGTCTGCTGGGCCTCAGAAACTGGGTGTCGCGCCGTTCGTCAAAAACCAGTCTGGTGCGCCCGTACGAGGCGCGGACTTGATTAAAGATTTGGCGCCGCGATCCGGGTGCGCTTAACTCGCTATTGAGGAAATTGGAAATATTCTGCGTGCGTACTCGCGGAGTGAGCGTCGAAAACAGAGCCCCTCCGGTGACCGGGATATTGCGCCAATCGTCGGTGAAATTGTAACGCGAGGTGAAACCCTGCTGTCGCTGCCCTAACTTGAAATTCGCATCGATTTTGCCTGAGACTTCCTTACCTCGCTCATTCGCGGGCAGCGTGTGGGTGAAGGTGCGCGCTCCGTAGACTCCGCCGGGATTGTTGGGAAACGGATAGAGGCTGAAGATTGCGTCGCCGCTGATCGTCGCCGGGAAAACCGTGACCTGGTTCCCAGTGAAAGGATCGATCGAGATTCCAGTAGCACCAGTGTTGAATAGTCCGCGCTCTTCAACAGTCGGAACCGCGAAGCTGGCTTCCTTGGTTGCGTTAACGAGTTGTCCCTCAAAAGAGAAAAAGTAAAAGATGCTGCTGCCCTTCCCTGTAGCGCCTGCCTGCTTCACGGGACCGCCAAGGACAAAGCCACCGTTCACCAGTGTGTAAGAGTCCTCGCCGCCACTTTCATTCGTGACGAAGACCTGGCGGCCGCTCAGTAAGACTGATTTGCTGGTCCCCGTAGCCGGATCGAAGCCGGCTCTCAGCGGCGTAACCGCATTGCCCAGCGTCGTATCAAAGAAATTGCGCGCATTGAGTTGACTCGAGTTGAAAAATCCGTAAGCGGCGCCGTGCGTCTGACTGCCGCCTGACTTAGAGACGGCGTTGACCTGTGCGCCCAGGTTGCGTCCAAACTGAGCCGGCGCCAAGAGCGTTATCACCTGGTACTCTTTGACGGATTCGATCGGTTGCGCGATCAAAGAGACAAAGCCCTGCCGGCGGACGCCAATGTCTTCGTCATTGTTATCCGATCCGTCGACCGTAAAATTGTTCGCTCTGGATCGCAATCCATT
>Ga0179594_10000053_pt1 | contig 48465 bp, 33 predicted proteins | sample CZOMad1_1_08_16f_FD_148625 | JGI IMG/M metagenome (GOLD analysis project Ga0179594, IMG submission 148625) | Vadose zone soil fungal communities from Angelo Coast Range Reserve, California, USA - CZOMad1_1_08_16fungal (Illumina Assembly) | ecosystem: Environmental > Terrestrial > Soil > Vadose...
GACTCAAGACGCGGTTCTTCTCAATGCCGCCGGTCGAGTCTGTGTAGCCGGAAACTTCGATGACATAGCCCTTGGTGTTCATCGCCCTGGTGGCTAGTTCATCGAGCTTGGTTTTCGAATCATCCGAGAGAATCGCGCTGTTCACTTTGAAGTTCACAGCCGTCGTTGTCGTCGGAACGTAGTCGTCCAACGAAGAAATCCGTTCGTTGGTCAGATTGACGCCGTTCACCGCAGCATCGGCGGTTTCCTGCGCAGCCTTTGCTCCGCCCTTGGCGGTGTTCGCTACGGCGGCCAACTCGTCGAGTTGCCCGGAGAGCCGCTGGGCATTTTCTTCAACCTGCGTCAACTTGGTTTCGGTATTGCTGGCTCGCTCTTCAAGCGGCGCAGCGCGTGATTCGACTGAGCGCGCGACGCGCATATCGGCTTCGTTAAAACGAACCTTCTCGGCGAGCAACTCGCCTCCTGAACCGCCGCGTCCTTCAACCTCGAGGTTGAGCCCGCGCAGAATGTTGGTTTGGGCATAGTTTGTGCCACCGCGGAGGAAGCCGCCGTTAGTCTTCACACTGGTCGTGGCTGCCAAGCGCACTGTGGTGTCGGTGCCATTGGCATCACGCATAACAAAGGTGTCGGCATCGCGGCGGATAACCACACCCTTGATCTTCATCTTTTGACCACTGCTTACCGTCCGCGCGTTGCCGGAACCGGTGGAGGACCCCTGATTGTTTTGCGACAACGCCATCGAAGCTGAGATCAGCAGCACGCTAATAGCTAGCGTCGTCGAGGTCACCGTTCTTAGTCTCCTGATTACCATTGGATTCATCTCCTTGAATTGATTTGTCGATGGCGCGCTTTCATTTGGCGAGCCGGGAATCGTCTCACTGTGACGATTTAACATCATGCTGCGTTGTCTTACTGCAGCCTGAGTTGTCACTTCTAGACCCATACCCAACTGATGTCAATAGCCTTTCCCGGTAACGGTTCATTCATTATGCAATCGCTATTCGTTCGCTATTCGTTCGCAATAAGGAGGGCCAATTGCAATAAGATTTAAACAACAACGGGGCGACAAACTGAGCATACTTCAGTTTGCCGCCGCATGAACAGACTTTTTTTGAGGGGTTTTTGTTAACTGCGGGCGACAGTTTTGTTTTTGCTTTGAAAGCCGGCAAAAGAGAGCGCGGTCCAATGCCTGGCCACACCTTGGAAGCCCAGATTTCCAGCGAGGTGAGGCCTCAGACTGATCAGACAAACTTTGCGTGCTTTGCGGCTTTGCGTGAAAAGTCTGCGCTCTTCTAAAGGTCATCACTTGGGACGAAGAGTCTCATGCAAAGGCGCAAAGCACGCAAAGGAAGGAGCCGACCCAAAAACTTGACTCATTCGCATCAAGTGTTGTCGGAAAGATTTCTAAACCGAGAATTCGCCTTCTTCAAGCAACGCTTTGAGGTAAGCCAGGAATCGCTCGGCGTCCGAACCGTCGATGATCCGGTGATCAAAACTCAGGGCAAAATAAGCCTGCGACCGAATGGCAATCGAGTCTTCGCCTTCGGCGGTCGTGACTACCCGTGGCCGCTTTTCGATCTTGCCCACGCCGAGAATTGCTACCTGTGGCTGATTGATGATCGGTGTGCCGAACAGCCCGCCAAAGACACCCGGATTGGTGATCGTAAAAGTGCCGCCGGCAACCTCGTCCGGCTTCAACTGCCGCGTGCGGGCGCGATCGGCCAGATCGTTGGCCGCCCGGGCCAGGCCCGAGATCGATAGATCGTCGGCTCGTTTGATGACCGGAACTATCAAGCCCCAATCCAGTGCGACAGCCATTCCCAGATTGATGTCACGCTTGTAAATGATCTGATCCCCACTGACCTGGGAATTGAAAATAGGAAACTTGCGAATGGCCTTAACGACTGCCTGAAAGATGAACGGCATGAAGGTGAGTTTCGTGTCGGTGCGTTCGAGGAAAGCAGTCTTGTGGCTGTCGCGCAGGCGCCCGATCCTCGTCATGTCGATCTCATAGACAGTGGTGACGTGCGCCGACGTGCGTCGCGACATGACCATGTGCTCGGCGATCTTCTTGCGCATGACACTCATCTTTTCGATGGTGTCACCCTCAGCCGGCTTGATTGGCGCGGGCGTCGCCGCCGGAATCGAGGGAGACGCGACGGGAGCACTAACAGCAACCTGGGCCGCCTTTGGCGCAGGGCCAGCCTGCGCTGCGGGTGCGCCTGATTCGATGAAGCTGAGAATATCGTTCTTGGTCACGCGGCCGCTCATGCCGGTGCCTTCGAGCCGCGCAATGTCGATGTTGTGTTCGCTGGCAATCTTTCGCACCAGCGGGCTGGACTTGGTCCGGCGCAGGTCTTCGACGCTGGTCCCTTTACGTTCGTCCGGACGAGGTCCAGTTGATGCCGCGGGAGTTGAGGGTGTGGTTTCTGCAGCCCGCGGTTTTGCAGTTGGCGACGACACCTGGGGCTCAGGAACTGACGGCGGTTCAGCGATCAACTGCGTGGCAGTCTCGGTGGCGTCAGGATCTTCACTCGCCGCGGATGCGACTACGGGTGTCTCGCCTTCCTGCGACTGGGCCGGCTCTGCTGTTGCCGGCTCAACTGGTGCGGCTACGTGCTCAGCGGTTTCCGTCGCCGGCGGTTCGGCTGCAGTTGCCGCCGGAGCAGCGCCTGCGCCGTTACCGTCCAGCACTGCGATGACTTTGTTGACTTCGACTGTATCGCCTTCCTTGAATTTGATCTCGGTCAACACGCCCGCGGCCGGTGACGGTATTTCAGCGTCAACTTTGTCCGTTGAGATCTCAAATAAAGGTTCATCGCGTTCGACGCGATCACCGACTTGTTTCAACCACTTTGTGATTGTTCCTTCCGCAATGGATTCACCCATCTGCGGCATTACTACTTCTGTAGCCATATAGTCTCCGATTTCCGATCTCCAATTTTGCGATTTTTGATTCTTGATTTTAGATTTGCAACGACTCCAGTCGTCGCTCGGGAGTCCCAATCAAAAATCTCAAATCTAAAATCACAAATTCAATACGCTGCCAGTTTCCGCGCCGCTTCCACAACATCCTTCACTTGCGGCAGGTAATAGTCTTCCAACGGCGGCGAGTAGGGTACGGGCGTATCGAGAGACGCCACGCGCACCACCGGTGCATCAAGCCACTCAAAGGCTTCTTCAGCGATCGTCGCCGCAATCTCGCCGCCAATGCCGCCGGTGCGCGAGGCTTCATGCAGGACCATTACTCGGCTGGTCTTCTTCACGCTGGCCAGGATCGCTGTCTTGTCCAGCGGCGTCAGCGTGCGCAGATCGATCACTTCCACATCAAGGCCTTCCTTCTCCAACTCAGTCGCAGCATCAAGCGCAGTCAGGACCATCGCCCCGAAAGTGATCACGCTCAGGTCACGGCCTTCGCGCACAGTACGGGCTTTCCCAATCTCGACGATGTAGTCATCGGTGGGCAAGTCTTCGCGCAGACGCGGCAAGCGGTAAAGTTTCTTATGCTCAAAGTAGAGCACCGGATCGGGATCGCGAATCGCCGCCTTGATCAGGCCCTTCGCGTCGTAAGCAGTCGACGGCTCGACGATCTTCAGGCCCGCCGTGTTCAGGAAAAACGATTCCGCGTTGAGCGAGTGGAACGGACCGGAGCGCAAGCCTGAACCGCAGGGACCACGAAACACAGCCGGAATGCCGGCGCCCCAGCGATAGCGACACTTGGCGGCATAGTTGGTGAGCATGTCAAAGCCCGCCGAGATGAAATCGATGAATTGAAACTCGGCTACGGGGCGCATCCCCATCAGCGCGGCGCCACAGGCAGCGCCGACAATTGCGGCCTCCGAAATCGGAGTGTCGATCACCCGCCCGTTGCCAAACTCGTCAAGCAGGCCGTCCGTAACTTTGAAAGCGCCGCCGTAGGCGCCGACGTCTTCGCCAATTACAAAGACAGACGGATCGCGTTCCATCTCTTCCCAGATGCCCTGGCGAATGGCCTCGACAAAAGTAGCCGTGCCGCCGCGTGGCGGCCGTTCGAGTTTGTGCTCTTTTTTGAGTGCAGTTGACATTGGTTTTGTAGGGGCGGACCTGGGTGTCCGCCCTAATCCTGCCATCGGCGGTGCTCTCGAAAGCGGGCGGACACGCAGGTCCGCCCGCACACTGATCTCACCCAATCTATTTAACGTAGGTGAGCGGCACGTACGGATTCTCTGGGTTCACGACCAGCCGCTGATGCTTAGGGTCGATGATCACGTCCATGTCTTCAATTAGGATAGAACCCAGCAGCACTTCCACGTCCTCGGGAAATACCAGAGCATCCGCAGTCGTACGCCGGTTCCCCAACCTTATTTCAACGGGACCAGCGACTTTCACTCTTCGCTCACTTTCGTCGGCTAGTGTCGCCATTCGTTCTTCGATTACGGGCAGGTCGAGCTGTTCCCTGATATGCTCGCTAATAACCAGCATATAAGCGCCGCTGTCGGCCAGTGCCTTCACTTTCAACCGTTTTATCTTGTCTTCCTCCAGGAAGCCTCGGCGATGTAACGCCAGGTCATCTCCGCTAATCAACTCGATGTCGGCATAAACAAATCCCATCGCCTCTCCTTCGATGGGTGGGTTAGTTTCAGGACGGAGGACAATCTGCGGTCTCTCTTTTCGTGAAGGTAACAACATCTCCTTCTCCTGCTAAATCAATCAGCCAGCTCTGGTGTGGTCTAATCACTCGCCAAACACACCTGGTCGAAAAGCGGGCGGCACAATTTCATTATCAAAGACGTCATAAGCCGCGTGTTCCGGATCGGGCATCGGCGACGACTCGGCCCAGGTGCAGTCTTCGTCGATCTCGCGCAGCACGTCGGCCGTCAGCTCTTCCAGTTTCGCTTTGGTCGCAACCTCATTCTCGATTAGGAAACGCTCGCAGCGATCGATCGGATCGTTATGCTTTTCCCACCACTCGATCTCACCCGCCGGCACATAGCGCTGATCGTCATGTTCGGCGTGACCTTTCCGCCGATACGTCTTCGCTTCAATTAGAACCGCGCCGCCGCCGCGACGCGCAAACTCGGCGGCGCGCCGGGTTACTTCATAGCAGGCGATCACGTCGTTGCCGTCAACGATGTGCGCCGGGATGCCATAGCCCGCCGCCTTTTCCGCCAAATCCTTCACCGCTGTCTGCAGGTTAGTCGGCGTCGAATACGCGTAGTGGTTGTACTCAGCCACGACAATCAAAGGCAGGCGTTGCACCGCCGCGAAATTTAATCCTTCGTGAAACGCGCCGGTGCTCATGCCGCCATCGCCGATATAAGCGAGCGTAACCAGACGTTTCTTCTGCATGCGCGCGCCGAGCGCGATGCCCGTCATGATGGGAATCATGTCGCCCAGATGCGAGATGGGACCAATGAAACCTTTCTGCATATCGCCGAAGTGAATGTTCAGGTCGCGCCCGCCGGAAGGACCCCACGCTTTGGCCATGTACTGGGCAAAGATGTCTCGCGGCTTCACTCCCTTGACGAACACCGCGCCCAAATCGCGAATGATCGGCGTGATGAAATCCTGCGGCTGCAGCGCGTAACACGATCCCACTGCGGTTGCTTCCTGGCCCAGCGAACGAAACACGCCGCCGACAACTTTCGTCTGGCGATAAAGGTTCACCAAGCGCTCTTCAAACAGCCGCGTCAGTTTCAAATAACGATAAAGATCGAGCAGTTGTGCGGGTTTCAGCGTGGTCTCGGTGGTGCAGGAAAGCGCCTGGCCCTCAGCCGCACGACGCGGCGCATACTTGGTAAAGATGCGGATCTCGCGGCCGGGCGGACGACGGCGATGCTTCCGGCGCTGATCTTTGCCTGCTGGCTGTGGATTGTTTGACGGTTGATCCATTTAGTAAACGACTATGCTCATACGAAAACACTAATCGATTATCGGCTTCTTCACACTGACTAACCTGGTCCAACGATTGCGGGCGGGTCGGTTGACTGAAAATAAGTCGCTCTCCTCCTGAATGGCGTCCGGTTGAACAGCTTGTTGGACATTATTGGTTCGACAAAATGTTATGTTTTCCCTTTCGGAGACTACTTAAGAACTCGACTCCTTTTTTTAGGTTAAGAGAAAATCCATATATTCCCGGTTTCGCCTCTATCATGTCCCAACCAGCTTTTGCCCCGGACTTTCGAGATTGCGCTTTAAAATAACTTTCCGCCATAGCAAAGAGATCATTGGCACTTGCGCCAAGTAACAACTCATCAAGCAACTTTTTCAGCTCAAATACTTTCACATCTCCAGTATCATCCATCGAGTCCCTGAGAGAAATAGATAGAAACTTATGTAGCCTCGCATCAAATTCATCGTAATCAATGTCAATGATTAGTAGAGCGGGTAGCGAATTACGTATTTGCTCCTCTTGATCATGGGTGAAGCCCTTTGTCAAAGCATCATCGAGGGTACTTTGCTCACGTCCTCGAGTAGGTCTAACAAAAGTTGCCACTCCGCCGATCTTGTCAGCAAACCCGTCCCATAATGGTGCAAGACCCTCAGCTATCTTCTTGTGTTGTTCAATATAATCTTCGGTAAGTAGGAAAAGCAGGTAATTCACTTTGCCCCGCTCTACTCCCATATACGTTGCTCTTATTCTCATAATTTGCGCGCCCTATCTGCGCTATGGGTCGGCCGGCTAACCTCAAATATGCACTGCAAGCCCATGCACACCTTCCGCAGCTTCCATCACCGCTTCCGATACCGTCGGATGCGCGTGCATCGTGCGGCCCAATTCTTCCGCCGTCGATTCCAGTTGCATGGCGACACAGGCTTCGGCGATCAACTCTGTCGCATGCGGCCCGATGATATGCACGCCGAGAATCTCGTCATACTTCTTCTCGCTGACGATCTTCACAAAGCCTTCTTCTTCGCCAAGGATGCGGGCTTTGCCTGACGCCGAAAACGGAAACTTACCGACCTGCACATCGTAGCCGGCCTCGCGCGCCTTTGCTTCGGTCAAACCAACAGAGGCAACTTCCGGATCGCAGTAAGTGCAGTTGGGCACCAAACGCAGATTTATAGGCCGCACGTCTTTCTGTCCGGCAAAGTGTTCGACGGCGACGATGCCTTCCTTTGAAGCCAGGTGCGCGAGCAACGGAGTCGGCACCACATCGCCGATTGCGTACACGCCCTTCTCGCCCGTCTGCTGATACTCATCCACCTGAATGAAGCCGCGGTCGACTTTGATCTTCGTACTTTGTAGACCGAGGCTCGCGGTGTAAGGCATTCGTCCGACGGCCACCAGCAGCATCTCGGCTTCGAGCCTTACTTCCTGACCCTTGGCGTCACGGCCTGTGACTACGACCCCGTTTTCAGTCTGCTCGAGTTTCTCGAGTTTGGTCCCTACCTGCGCTTTGATCTTTCGCTTGCGAAACGATCGTTCCAGCTCCTGGGACACTTCCTCGTCTTCCAGCGGCACCAGTCGCGGCAGCAATTCAACGATGGTGGTCTCTGCGCCGAACCGCGAATAAACGGAAGCGAATTCCACGCCCACCGCGCCGGCCCCCATCACGATTAGCGATTTCGGGATCTCTTTCAGCTCCAGAATGTGATCGCTGTTGACGACGCGCACGCCGTCAGTTTCAAAGCCGGGAATCGGCCGGACCACCGAGCCGGTGGCAATGATGATCGCTTTGGTATTGATCAACTCTTTCTTGCCGTCGTCAGTGGTAAGCTCAACTTTGCCCGGCAACCGTAGTGTGCCCGTGCCGTTAAAGCGCGTGATCGAATTCTTCTTCATCAGGAATTCGATCCCTTTCGAGTTCTTCAACACGACTTTGTCCTTGCGCTTCTGCACGTCGGCAAAGGCGAGCTGAATGCCCGTCGCCTGCACGCCAAATTCGGCGGCGTGCTGCATCTGTTCGTAGACGTGCGCGGACATCAAGAGCTGTTTCGTGGGGATGCAGCCACGCAGCGTGCAGGTGCCGCCCAGACGTTTGTCTTTTTCCACGATGGCGACTTTCAAGCCCAACTGGGCGCCGCGAATCGCGGCTACGTAACCGCCTGGTCCACTGCCGATAACCGTTATGTCAAACTGTTCATTAGCCAATGTAATCGAGTTCCTCTCTGTCGAAAGAAAGTGATGAGTGATGAGTCATGAGCAATGGGTGATGAGTCGAACTGGAACAATCGCCAGGTCGTTCGCAAGAGTCATCACTCATCACTCAGTTAGTCACCACCGTGCTTGCTCAGTACTCACCACTTTGCTTACTTATTCAAAAGAGAGGCATTATAATCGCTCGCGCAACTTCAACCAAATCGGGCATTTTTGCAGGCGGCATCCTGGTTTCGTAACGCAAGCTGTCAGCTTGCGCCGCCCGCAACCTGACATTTTGCGTTCGGCGAACGGCGCTGCCTCTTTGGACCAACTTCTACTACGCGATCTCATAAACAAGGGAAAAGACGATGAAACATTCCGAAGGCTTTCTCAAACTGGTCAACGACGCCAAGAGCCGCATCCGCGAAGTCACCGTCGGGGAAACACGCGCTCGCCTGGCCGCAGACGCGAGTGTTCGCTTAATTGATGTTCGCGAAGACCACGAGTGGGACGCAGCCCACGCCGCCGGCGCCGAGCATTTCGGCAAAGGGATCATCGAACGCGACATCGAAGCGGCCGCACCCGACAAGGCTACCGAATTGATTCTCTACTGCGGCGGCGGCTATCGCTCCGCACTCGTTGCCGATGTGCTGCAACAGATGGGCTACATGAATGTCTACTCCATGGCCGGCGGCTGGAAGGCGTGGAAGGACGACGGCGCGCCGGTAGAAGCGGGTTGACGTGATTGTATATAATGACATTCGTCGTTTTGTCGAATTATCTTTAGCCGTTAGCTAACAACCTTTGGAGCAAACGATGGCCTCACTTAGCTTCCTGTCCCCCCTTTTGGACTATTGGCGTCAACTCCCCCAAGGTACGCGTGACGGCATTATCTCAGGCCTTGTTGTTGCGATAGTTATTGGCGCTGCAACTGTCTTTCGCAAAGGTTTATTCGGTGGTTTACGGCGGCTTCGCGGTAGCACTGCTCAATCCTCCACGCTGCCAGGGCTGATAGCGTCCCGCACAGCTCCAACCCCAAACATACCGCGTCCGCCGATTGCAGGTTTCGTCGCGCGAAGAGACAAGGACGGTAACGACATTCTCGAACGATTGAGAGTTGAGCTTGCACCAGAGAAGAATCAACTGATTGTTTTATGGGGAGCGGGTGGTGTAGGTAAGACAACCCTGGCATCTGAGGCGGCGCGAACACTGCGAGCGGCTTTTAGCGGAGGTGTCATGTGGGCCAGCGCTGAGGGAAAACAGGATTTTGGTCTCCCGACTTTGCTGGATGCGATAGCAGACCATCTCGGACGCACCGAATTGCGCCAACTGGCGCCTGACCCAAAGGATTCGGCACTGCACAATGCGCTCGCGAGTGCGCCTAGTACTCTCATCGTCCTTGATAACTTTGAAACCATTTCGCCTGAAGATCAAGACAAATGCGCAGAGTGGCTAGCTAGACGCGCTTCCTGCCCGGCACTAATAACGTCGCGAAATGAGGTAGTTCATGCGCGGCCAGTTCACATCCTCGCAATGTCTCTGCCAGAAGCCACTGAGTTTCTGCAAAAACTGATCGGTCAGGCGCGAGATCCCCGAGCGTTTGACGGGCTGGATCATCAGCAGATCATACAAGCGGCGGATCGAATCCCGCTGGTCTTGGAATGGGTCATGAAACAGATCGATTCAACCAACCAACCACAGGCGGTTTTGGACGACCTTGCACGCGGAGAAGGTGACGCCGCCAAAAGAGTCTTTGATCGCTCCTTTGACTTGCAACAAGTAGGGGATGACGGACGCGCTACTCTCCTTGCCCTTTCGCTCTTCGTGCCGACCGCATCGCGAGCCGCGCTTGCTGAGGTGGCTGGATTCGGCGATGACACTGGACGATTGGACCACGCGGTACGGCAGTTAGCGGAACTACGGCTTATTGAGACGACCGAAGGAAACGAAAGACTAAGCGTGAAAGGACTGACCCGAGAGTTGGCAAAGGCTAGTTTGCTTAAGGGTGGACGAGCCGGTGAGTTTCGCCAGCGATTCATTGCGTTCTTTAGGCACTACGCCGAATCTCACAATCGGCCCGCCTCTGAAGACTATCAAGAATTGGAAAGAGAGAAAGAGAACCTGCTGAATGCGATGGATGTGGCATTTGGGTTGAAGGACTGGGAGAGCGTAACGCACACTCGCTATGCAATGGAGGAGTTTCTTGATGTTCACGGGCACTGGGAAGGCGCGATCCGGAGTGGTCAACAAGCACTGAAAGCGGCACACAACTCCGCGAATGAACTCGGTGTCGCGAAATTCGCGCATAACTTAGCAGTGATACATCAGAGACGGGGACAGATCGAGGAAGCGCGGCAGCTCTATCACAAGAGTCTGGAAATAAAGAAGAGACTCGGCGATGAGCGGGGAACCGCAAGCACGCTCCATCAACTGGCCCTGCTAGCCCAACATCAGGGTGAAATAGAGCTTGCAGAGCGGCTCTACAAAGAGAGCATGGAGATTAACAGAAAAATCAATAACCGAAGTGGCGTCGCTGGCACCATCCACCAGCTGGCGATTCTGGCCCAGAAGCAAGGACAGATAGATGAGGCACGGAGACTGTACGACGAGAGCCTGAAGATCGAAAGGAGGCTACACAACGAAAACGGCATCACCGCTAACTTGCATCAGTTGGGTTCGTTATCTCAGGATCAAGGGCAACTAAGTAAGGCAGCTCGACTCTATAACGAGAGTATGGAGATCGAAAGGAGGCTTGGCAATCAAGGCGGGATTGCCGAGTCGTTGCAAAGCTTAGGCTCACTTGCGCAGACGCAGGGAAAGATGACTGAAGCACATCAGCTCTATCTCGAATGCCTGGAAATCGTAAGGAAGCTTGGTAATCAAAAGGGCATCGCTGGCGCTCTGCACAGTCTGGGCTCACTCGCTCAGGCGCATGGGGCTATGTCCGAAGCACGTCAACTCTATGACGAGAGCCTGGAAATCGAAAAAAAGGTGGGAAACCAGGACGGAATTGCCCGTTCATTGCATAACCTGGGGACGCTGGCGCAGGAAGAAGGTAACCGACCCGACGCACGTCGCTTATATAACGAGAGCCTGGCGATCAAGAGGAACCTGTTTGACCAGCGTGGTATTGCGACCTCCCTCCATCAACTCGGAACCCTTAGTTTGGCTGAGAGTGATCTGAACACCGCCAGAGACTTACTAACCGAGAGTCTTGCGATCCTCACAAAGTTGAAAGCCAAGCAAGACATTGCAGAATGCCTCGAGACTTTTGGGGACCTAATGGTCGCGCAAGCTTCGTTCATTGAGGGGCGGGGTTTGTATGATCAAGCTTTGGAGTTAGCACGGGTTGTAGATGACAAATTCAGAATCGGGAGTGTCAAGCATTCGCTCGGCCTGTTGGCGGAAAAGCAACATAAGAATGTTAGAGCGGGACAGTTGTTGCACGAGGCGCTGGGCATTTTTGAGAAGCTTGGTTCGCCAAAGGTTAATGAGGCACGGCAGGACTTGGCGCGGGTGGAAGGCAGATATTCGTGAAGTGATTTTGTTGGCTTCGGGATTTTCTGTTGGCTCAAAGTTTTCTTCGTCCCGTATGAATAACTGAGTTATAGGAGTAAGGAGAAGCGATTGATTTCGCTCCCCTCCCTCCGAACCGGAGTAGCGGATCTCCCGCATCGGCTCTTCCGGTTAGTAGTTCAGCTCAATGTTATTATTCGACCGGTCCAACCGCACGGCGGCTTGCAGTGAAGGCAAATAAAAATGGTCCAAGACGCAACTGAACAAAAACAACTGACGCGTGTCGAGAGCGATTCGATGGGCGAGATTCAAGTCGCCGCCGCCAAGTATTGGGGAGCCCAGACTGAACGCAGCCTCTTGCACTTCAATATCGGCGACGACGTGATGCCGCGGGAGATGATTCGCGCGCTGGGGATCCTCAAGAAGGCGGCTGCAATCGTTAATGAAGAGCTCGGTAAGCTGCCAGGCGACAAGCTGAAGCTCATCGTACAAGCGGCGGATGAAGTGATCGAAGGGAAGCTTGACGAACACTTCCCGCTCAGGGTCTGGCAGACGGGCAGCGGCACCCAGACCAACATGAATGCCAACGAGGTGATCTCGAATCGCGCTATTGAACTCGCGGGCGGCGTCATGGGTTCGAAGAAGCCGATTCATCCAAACGACGACGTGAACATGTCTCAGTCGTCGAACGACACTTTTCCCACGGCGATGTACATCGCTGCCGCCGAGCAACTGACAAAACTAATCCCGTCGGTGCAGGAAGTGCACGAGGGAATCGCTGCCAAAGCCGAAGAGTTCAAAGACGTCGTGAAGATAGGTCGTACGCATTTGCAGGACGCGACGCCTTTAACGGTGGGCCAGGAGATGAGCGGTTGGGCCAGTCTGCTCGAACGCGATCTCGAACGACTGGAAATGGTCAAACCCGGTTTGTTGGATCTGGCAATTGGCGGCACGGCCGTGGGCACGGGGCTAAACTCGCATCCCGAATTCGGCGAGCGCGCAGCCCAAAAGATCGCCGAGCTGACCGGTCTGCCTTTCAAATCTCATCCGAACAAGTTCGCGGCGCTTTCGGCTCACGACGAGATCGTCTTTGCCAGCGGCGCGCTGAAAACGCTCGCGGCCTCGCTGATGAAGATCGCCAACGACATTCGCTGGCTGGCCTCTGGTCCACGCTGCGGATTTGGCGAATTGATTCTGCCTGAGAACGAACCCGGCTCGTCGATCATGCCCGGCAAAGTGAACCCCACGCAGAGCGAGGCCATCACGATGGTCGCCGTCCAGGTCTTTGGCAACGACGCGGCGGTGACCTTTGCCGGCTCGCAGGGTAATTTCGAGTTGAACGTTTTCAAGCCCGTGATGATTCACAACCTGCTGCACTCAATCAGACTCCTTGGCGACGCTTGTCATGGGTTTGTCGAGTACTGCATCAAGGGCATCGAGTTGAACCGCGAACAGATCGCCGACCACGTGAAGGATTCGCTAATGCTGGTGACGGCGCTGAATCCGCACATCGGTTATGATAAAGCCGCGAAGGTGGCCAAGAACGCGCACCAGAAGGGCATCAGCCTGAAAGACTCGGCTATCGAGTTGGGATACCTGACCGGGGAAGAGTTCGACCGCTGGGTCGATCCTCAGGAAATGACTCACCCTTGAAGAAAAAGGATGAAGGCGGAAGCGGACGCGGGGACGGGGAGACACGAGAAACCAATAGTGTCTATGGAACTCACTCCTTCCTGATTTTGATGCGCGTTATCCGCGGCTGGTTTTTGGGTCCTCACATGAAAATCTTCACAAACGAAGAGTGGGAGCTTGCGTAACTAACCGTGCCTGACAAAAACGATCGCGTGAAAGAGAACATCCCCGGCGCTTATTACGTCGATTCGTCCTGTATCGACTGTGACGTGTGCCGCGACACGGCGCCCGAGAGTTTCAAGCGCTCGGATGAAAACAACTACTCATTTGTTTACAAACAGCCAGAAGGCGAAGAAGAGCTGAAGGCTGCAGAGGAAGCGGTGCTGTGCTGTCCGGTTGAAGCGATTGGGAATGATGGCGAGGCGCCCTAGCCTCTTATTTCTCCACTTCAGAAAGATGCCTCGCGGTTCGCAACCCGTCTCTTCATTTCTTCAACTAGTGAGTCCGCAGTCTTCTTCGACGCAGTTGAATCGTCCCAGTGATCCTTCATGTGCGTCACTACGAATGGTGCATACACCATCTTCACGCGCCAATTTGTCAGCCGCTTGGAGGGCATGACTATCTCAATAAGTCCGTGCTGACCGCGGTGGCGGCCAATGACTTTGACCTTTTCGTATCCATCTCCCCACAACGGAGGGTAACAGTAGACCTTCGTGCCTGACGAGAAATGCCTGGTCCCTATTCTGCTCTCTCTGTTCTCTCCCACGCGATGTTCCGCAACGACGTTTGCCACAACACATCAAATCTGTTTCTCGGAGCCTGGTGCTGGCTCTTGCTGAAACAACCAGGCCAAGGCCTTCCTAATTCGGTTCCAAAGCATTTTTGATTCGTCTGAGATCGGTCCCAAAAAGGCGCGCCGAGGTCGACTAGCGGACAGGTTCTTCGGCGGCAGGCTCGACTTCAATCTTAATCAATCCATCCTCAACTGAAACCCGGTAGGTCGCGATGGATTCACTGACGGTCAGGCAGCGCCCGTCTCGCACATCGAATTGCCAGCCGTGCCAGCCACACTCAATCACCTGACCACAGAGGCGACCATCGGCCAGCGGTGCGCCGTGATGCGGGCAGGAATTATCCGTGGCAAAAAGCTCACCGTCGACATTGTAGACAGCCACCTCGTTACCATCCGCGAGAGCGACCGCAGCGCAGCTCCCCGGCGTCAGATCTTCGATGCGGCCGGCGACGATCGTCCGGTTCTTTGAGTTGCTCACCGGGGATTCGTCAGGCTGCCGATCAAATGGTTCCATGGTTTCCATGCCTTGCCGAATCGTAACAAAACAGCAAATGAAAGGGCCAGCAACCTTGTTCGACGAACTTTAGTTTGTCGTTGTGTTGCAGTCGCTCAACTTGAGTGCTACTAGAACAGACTGAGTGTGGCGAGAGCAGACGACAAACTAAAGTTCGTCGGACAAGGTGACTCTCAGACTCTTCGGATTGCACCTTCGTGGAGTTTTCACTTATCCTCTTGGGCATGTCCGATCGCAGTCGCCATATCTCCTTCAGATCTGACCGCAATGTACGGCCTTCGGGTCGACTCTGGAATCCGGCTGCTGATGTCTATCGAACGAAGGATGGCTGGACGGTCAAGATCGATCTGGCCGGCGTCCGCCCGGACGAACTCGAGATCGAGGTCTCGGAAGCGAATCTGCGAGTGCGTGGCTGCCGGCGCGACTCTTTTTATCAGGAAGGTTTTACGTATCACCAGATGGAGATCACCTACAGCCGTTTCGAAAAATCGATTCAGTTCCCCTGCTCGATCCAGGGGGCAGCGCTGCACCGTGAGTATCGCGACGGCTTATTAATAATCGTTTTGCGCTGCGACGTTGGATCGAGCTGATGTAACGCAAGCTGTAAGGCCACCCCAGCGGGTATGGCACCCCAGCCGAGCTGCTCGGCCGGGGACCCCGCTCTGCCCCGCCGGGGACCCCGGGCTTGCGCAGCGTGCCGGCTGTGCTCAATCTTGAGTGGCAAAAAACCAACGCAAGCTAACAGCTTGCGTTACAACGAATTTTCGATCGCATAGAAGTAATGGTTGAAACCTCGGAAAAAATTGAACAGACCGCAAAGAACGAAGAGCAACCGCCGCAACCGGCAGTTGGCGAGCCGTTCGAAGTAGCCGTACTGCCGCTGCAGAACACGACTCTCTTTCCTGAGACCGTTGTGCCGCTGGCCGTCGGGCGTCCGCGTTCCGTCGCCGCGGTCGAGGCTGCGCTTTCGACCGAAGAAAAACGGCTCGGCTGCATCACGGTGCGGCCCAACGCCATCGGCCCGGACGCTAAGCCCTCCGACATTTATGAAGTAGGCACCCTGGTGATGGTCAAACGCATGGAGCGATTCGAAGACTCCATGCACATCATTGCCCAGGGCACCGAGCGAATCCGCGTTCTGGGTTGGAAACAGGAAGAGCCGTACCTGCGCGCGGTCGTCAGGATTCTCCCCGAAGTCAGCACGCTCGACGCCGAAGAAGTTGAAGCCACCAGGCGCAACGTCCAATCGATGATCCAGGAGGCGCTGGCTCTTTTGCCGGGCGTACCGCCGGAAGTTCGCGCGGTGATGATGGGCCCGGTCGAGCCTGTGCGGCTCGCTTACTTCCTCGGCTCGATCCTCAATCTCGGGGTCGAGCAGGAGCAGAAGATGCTCGAAGCCAACTCCGCCGACGAGTTGCTCCGTCTGTCGCATGCTTACCTGGCCCGGGAGCTGGAGATCATCCAATTGCGATCAAAGATCGCTTCCGAGGCGCAGGGTGAAATGGACAAGGCCCAGCGCGACTACATCCTGCGTCAGCAATTGAAGGCAATCCAAAAAGAACTCGGCGAAGATGAAAGTGGCGAACAGGCCGAGGCGGCGCTGTTGCGCGAACGGCTGGAAAAATCCGATCTCCCGGACGAAGTGCGCACCGAAGCCGAGCGCGAATTGAAACGCCTGGAAAAGTTGCCGCCCGCGGCGCCCGACTACCACGTCATTCGAACCTACCTGGATTATGTTCTGGAGTTGCCCTGGAAGAAATCGTCTGAAGACAAACTGGATTTAAGTGAGGCGCGCCGCGTTCTCGATGAAGATCACTACGGGCTCGACGACGTCAAGGAACGGATCCTGGAGTTTCTGGCGGTGATCAAACTAAGGCCCGACTCCAAGAGTCCGATCCTCTGTTTCGTCGGTCCTCCGGGCGTCGGCAAAACTTCGCTCGGACGATCAATCGGTCGCGCCCTCGGCCGGCAGTTCGAACGCATGTCGCTTGGCGGGATGCGCGACGAAGCAGAACTGCGCGGCCACCGGCGTACCTACATCGGCTCGATGCCGGGCCGCGTCATTCAGGCAATTCGCCGCGCGGGCGTGAACAATCCAGTGATGATGCTGGATGAGATCGACAAGCTCGGTGCAGACTATCGCGGCGATCCGGCGTCCGCGCTGCTCGAGATTTTGGATCCACAGCAGAACAATACTTTTCGCGATCACTACCTCGATCTGCCCTTCGATCTGTCGAAGGTGTTCTTTATCGCGACCGCCAATCAGCTTGGCCCAATCCCGCTGGCCCTGCGCGATCGCATGGAAGTGATCGCCCTGTCGGGTTACAGCGATCAGGAGAAACTGCAGATCGCCCGCCGCTATCTGGCTCCGCGGCAGACGAGCGAGAACGGTCTAAACGAAAATCAGTTCACGATTACCGACGAGGCGCTCGAGCTTTTGGCCACGCGCTACTCGCGCGAAGCCGGCGTACGACAACTCGAACGCAGCATCGGCAGCGTAGCGCGCAAGGTTGCCCTGAAGATTGCCCGCGCCGAGGCCGAGGCGATCACGATCGATGCCAAAGATCTGCATGACTATCTCGGGGCGCCCAAGTTCTATCCGGAACAGGCCCGCAAAGAATTGCCCGCGGGTGTGGCGACCGGGATGGCCTGGACTGAGTTGGGCGGCGAAGTGCTTTTTATCGAAGCCACGCTGCTCCCTGGCGGCCGGGGCCTGACCATCACCGGGCAGCTCGGCGAGGTGATGCAGGAATCCGCGCGTGCGGCCCAGTCTTACCTTTGGTCGCATGCCGCCGAGTTCGGGATTCCCGCCGAGATGTTCAAAGATTATGGCGTCCACCTGCATGTGCCTGCCGGGGCGATTCCCAAAGATGGACCAAGCGCCGGCGTCACCATTACGGCGGCGCTGGCATCGCTGTACTCGGGTCGACGGGTGCGGCCGGACACCTCGATGACCGGAGAGATTACGCTATCGGGATTAGTGTTTCCGGTGGGCGGAATAAAAGAAAAGGTGCTGGCTGCTTATCGCGCCGGCATCCGTCGCGTAATCCTCCCTTCGCGAAACGAGGCGGACATCGAAGAGATTGACGACGACGTGCGCAAACAACTGGAACTGGTTTTCGTGGCGCGCATCAGTGAGGTTATCGATGCGGCGCTCGAAGTGCTGGTGGTCAATCCGCCACCGCCGGTACTGCGCGCAGATGTCTCACGCGAGCGCAGCACACGCCAGCCTGAGCCCGAGCCGCTGGCTGTTCGGCCGGGTTGAAAGTGTTCGCGGCCATACAAAAATTAGCCGCGGATTTAAGCCGATAAACGCGGATCAGAAAAAAGCTGGTTGCGGGTCTTGTCAGTACCACTTGCGGTAGCGGGTGCGTGATCGTAACTTGCTGGCGATGCACCTTGAGACCCACCCGCTACCGCAGGTGGTACCGACAAGCGTTCTGATCCGCACTTATCCGCGTTAATCCGCGGCCAATTTTCTTTCGAAGTGTTACCGACCGTGTTAACGAAAGCCTCATGACGAAAAAAGACTCCAGCAAGCGAGACTCGACAGCCCGGCAACAATCTCCCTGGGCGCTGCCGATGATCGGCCTCGTGATTCTGGCATTCATCGTGGTGATTCTGCTGATTAAGCGACAGAGCGACGGTGAAGCAACTCCAACAACGAATTCGAAGATCTCACAGAAGTCACAACAGCCGGCGACGAGCCCTGTGGACACGGGACCTGCGCCGCCGCTCAGCACCAAAACTGCTCCGGCCACCGGCAATACAATGGAAGTGAACAAGGCGGTGATGGTCACGGCTGAGCTTGATTTCGGAGCGAAGGGCGCAACTATCGCACAGGCCCTGGGCGAGATCGATCGACGCTATGAACCGGTGGACCAGGTGGGCCGAACGTTCGCAATTCTGGATGCGTACGGCGAGCCGACGGCGGACGGCAAACTGCACATTTCGCTGCACGTCAGCAGCGAAAAGCCGGGCCGCGGTTCGTTAGTTTTCAAACGCACCGGCCAGGTTTTGTGGGACAGCGCGATCACGCCGGTGCCTGGCGCGAGCCCCGCAAAGAACCTGACTGTCTATATCGGTGACGACTCGGGTGCAAGTTGGGTCGTTGACGGTTCGAGCGGCGCCAAATCCGTCCTCGACGCGAAGCTGCGCGACAAGAATCTCGCGGTGCGCGACTTTTGGCCTGATGGCGCCGAGCGCGAAGTGACCCTGGTCTACAGCGCCTGTGGCTGCCCGGTCAAGGTCACAGCTCGCCGTGCGGGCGAACGCACGCAACGAACACAAGAGCTGCCGGTGATCTTTCCTGACGACCCATCGGCTGTACAAACCATCGCTGCTTTGATGCGCTGGTGAGCCACCGACGAAGGCGCGCCTTTTGGAGTGCGGTGGCAAGCGCAGCGCGACACCGCTTTGGATAGTCCCTGCGCCAGGGCCCAAAGGCCGAGTAGAGCAGCACAACTGTAGCAACATCCAAAGCGCCCTCGCCTTACGCTCTGCCGGCGCACTCCAAAAGAATTCGCGCCCTCCCAACGGATTCAACCATTCGTAATTGACTTTCCCGGCGCAAGCCCATAGGCTTTCGCACGTCACGAATATGGGCAGCAGCTGTTGATTCTGGCTATCAACAGGTTCGCGGTCACACCTCCAAGACCAACCTGAGCAGTGTCGGCTTAGAAAGCCGGCCCTCCCAAACAACTGCTGAACGCCAAGCTAGACGGGCAGTACTCTGCCCGGAATATCGAGTCGTGAGTCTCGAGTCCGCCGCCACTCAAGTTTCGGACTCTGGGCCTCAGGTCTCGAGAGTTGTGTCCCGGACTTCCGAGAAAGCTGGCTAAATGAAACGCACTAATAATATTCATCCCCGATCAGCCTCAACGCGAGTGTTGATCGTACTGACTACGGTGCTGGTAATTTTATGCACTTCATTCCTACCCTCGGGTGCTCGCACAGCCAAAGCAGCGCGACCATCGCTCGCGAGTAGAAATTCGCCGGCGAGTCCGTCGTTAGCGACTGTGTCAGACACGGTGGTGATCAGTCAGGTCTATGGAGGCGGCGGCAACGCCCTTGCTCCTTTTTTGAACGATTATGTCGAACTCTATAACCTCAGCGACACTGCAGTCTCGCTCAGTGGTTGGTCGGTGCAATATGCCAGCGCGACTGGTACGGGAAACTTTTCCGCCAATCCAATAGCCACTCTGTCGGGCTCAATCGCGCCGGGCGGGTACTTTCTGATTAAGCAAGGATCAGGTGGCGCAACGGGAGTGGTCTTACCCGCGGCGGACGCAACGGGCACGGCGAACATGAGCGGCACTGCCGGCAAAGTCGTGCTTGTTAATGTGACAGCCGGGCTGGCATGCAACGGTGGCTCGACGCCTTGTCCGGCAAGTGAACTGGCCAAGATCGTCGATCTGGTCGGCTATGGCAACGCCAACTTCTTCGAGGGCGCAGGCGCCGCTCCCACCCTGAGCAACACTACCGCAGGCTTTCGCGGCAATAACGGTTGCACTGAGACAGACAATAACTCTGCAGACTTCGCGACCGCCGCTCCCAATCCCCGGAACAGCGCGTCTGCAACGAATTCCTGTAACGGCTCAAACAATCCGTCCGGCGTGGGCGCGGCCAACCCCAACACACAGACGCCCGGAAACTCTACCCTTTTAACTGTGACTGTTACTCCCGGGACCAGCCCGCCCAGCACCGGAATAACGGTGGCTGGAAATCTAACAGCCATTGGCGGCTCGGCCACTCAGCAGTTCTTTGACAACGCAACCAATGGCGACGCCATCCCGGGCGATAACATTTTTTCTTTTCAGGCTACAGTTGCCGTCGGCACCACGGGCGGAGTGAAGCTGCTGCCCATCAGCATCGCAGATGCAGAATTGCGAACCGGCTCAACTAATATTTCCCTGACAGTACAGGCGCCGTCTAACCCGTCGGTCACCGGGGCGGCAAATCCTTCGGCCGTGGTCCAGGGAAGTTCGGTGACCTTGACGGCAACGGTTAGTCCGGGTCTGGTTCCCAACAGCACCGGGATCGCAGTCAGCGGTGACTTGTCGTCGATTGGCGGTTCAGCTACGCAGCAATTTTTCGATGATGGAACGAACGGCGACGCGGTTTCCGGTAACAATGTCTTTACTTTTCAGACTGTTGTTCCCGCAGCAACCACAACCGGGACCAAAAGCCTTTCGCTCAGCGTCACCGATGCCCAGGCAAGATCCGGCTCGGGCGCAATTTCGCTGACGGTCACTACGCCGCCCGCTCCGCATGACCCTGCGGAACACCTGGTGATGGGAAATCCGAATGGGGCAACTGCTGATGTGGCTTTTCCGGATAACTATCTGATGATGAAGCTGCAGTATGCGCTCTCCTACAACAACACTCGTCGGATTCCGAATTGGACCAGTTGGCATTTGGACAGCACCTGGCGCGGCAGTGCGGCGCGGCAGGATGATTTCCGCAACGACACCACACTGCCGCCAGGCTTCAATCAGGTCCAGGGAACAGACTATTCCGGCTCCGGCTTCGATCGCGGCCACATGTGTCCCTCGGCAGACAGGACCTCCAGTGTTCCCGACAACTCGGCCACGTTTCTCATGACCAACATGGTTCCGCAAGCCCCGGGCAATAATCAGGGACCATGGGCGGCGCTGGAAAATTATCTGCGCACCTTCCTTCCCGGCAGTGAACTTTACATCGTCTCCGGCGGAACCGGCATCGGTGGCACGGGAAGCGGCGGCGGCACAACGAACGTTCTTCCGAGCGGTGTAACCGTTCCGCAAAAGACCTGGAAGGTAGTGCTTATCCTTCCCGTCGGCGACAACGACTTGACTCGTGTTGATGCCGGTACGCGAACCATCGCGGTGATTATGCCGAACATCGATTCGATCAGATCCGATCAGTGGCAGAAATACCTGTCCACTGTCGATCAAGTCGAAGCGCTAACCGGTTACGACTTCTTCTCAAATGTCGACCCGTCTATTCAGAGCGCCATCGAATCAAAGCTCGATGCCGCCAACGACACCGCTCCGGTTACTGCCGGTCAGACAAAGACAACGCCCATGGACCAAAGCGTGGGTGTGACCCTGACGGCCACCGACTTCAACGTCAATAATGTGTTCACCTATACGATCGTGACTCCCCCCACTCACGGTTCACTTTCGGGGACCGGTGCGGCCTTAACGTATTCACCTGGTCTGCATTACTTTGGACCGGATAGTTTTACTTTCAAAGCCAATGACGGGGCCCTGGATTCAAATGTCTCGACGGTGAGCATCTCGGTAACAGGGCCCAGCGCCGCGCCCGCTACCATCACCGGTTCCGTGGCCACGCCAAATGGTTCACCGTTAGGTGGCGCGCTGGTGGTGCTTAGCGGTCTGCATTCCGCCGCCACAATCACAAACAGCAATGGCGATTATCGTTTCGATGATGTGGACACGGGCAACTTCTACACGGTCACTCCCGCCTTCGCGAACTATCATTTTGTCCCCGCGAGCCGCTCCTTTTCGTTAGTCGGCAACCACACGGAAGCAGTCTTTACGGCCAGTCCGGATGCGGCAATCACGGCCAATGCTTTGGACACACCGGAGTTTTTTGTGCGCCAGCAATATTTGGATTTGCTTGGGCGTGAGCCGGATCAGGCTGGTCTGGATTACTGGAGCGCGCAACTGCGTAACTGCGCCGGCAACGCCGAGTGTCTCAGCGCGAAGCGCGTGGATGTGTCGGCCGCGTTTTTCATCGAGCAGGAGTTTCAGTTGTCAGGCTCGTACATCTATGACATGTACGCCGGCGCGCTTGGCCGGCAGCCGACTTTTGCTGAGTACTCAGTTGATCGACGGCAAGTAGTCGGTGGAGAGGCGTTGGATTCAACCAAGACAGTGTTTGCTCAAAACTTCGTGCGACGCGCGGAGTTTCTGGCGAAATACCGAAACGCCACGACGGCTGAATCCTTCGTCGATACCCTCGTGCAAAACGTTGGCTCAACGGTTGACCTGAGCAGCGAGCGGGTGCGTTTCATCGCCGCCTACAACAACGCCGATAGCATTGAGACCGGTCGCGCAGCAGTTGTTCGCGCTCTTGCCGACAACACCGCATTCAAACACTCGCAGTCCAACCAGGCGTTCGTACTGACTGAGTATTTCGCTTACCTGCAACGCGATGCCGATGCTGATGGTTACAAATTCTGGCTGGCCGTTCTGAACAGTAGCGCGGGTGGTCCAGCTAATTATCGCGGGATGGTTTGTGCTTTCATCAACTCAGTGGAATATCAACAGCGCTTCAGTCCGATCGTGACCCACACCAACGGCGAGTGTTCGGGGCAGTAAACAATTAGCCGCGGATTTTCGCGGGTGTTTTGTCAGTACCAACTGCGGTAGCGGGTGGGTAATCGTCACTTGCGGGCCGCGCACCTTGAGACCCGCAGGCGGTACTGACAAGCATTCTGATCCGCGTGCATCCGCGGCTAAGATCGATCTTGCTCTCACACCAGGTCGGTGAGGTTGGCAATCGCGGCAATTAATTCGTTAGGCTGGACGGGCTTAGGCACAAACAGATTGAATCCGGCTGATAAGGCCCGAGTGCGATCCTCCACCCGCACATATGCGGTCAAGGCGATGGCTGGTATCTGCTTAGGATTTCCATTTTGCCGCGCCCTGATCTGATCAATTAGTGAATAACCATCTTCATCAGGCATCGCCAGATCGGAGACGACGACGTCAGGCTGGTACCACTCTAGAATCTCCAGCGCTTCAGCCACCGAAGTGGCGGTTTGTATGCTTGCTTTGCACTGGTTCAATTGGGCACTCAGTGCCTCTAACGTATCCTTGTCATCGTCCACCAGCAGAATCTGAATGTTCTCCAGAGACGGAAGCGGCTCGAGGTATCCGTTGCCGTTGTCATTGCTCGTCGCGCTCGCTGCCGCACGTTTGGATTTTGCTCCGACGGGCGCGACGACAAGCGGCAATTGGATCGTGAATGTGGCGCCGCATCCTTCGCCATCACTCTCAGCGCTGACTGTGCCGCCATGCAATTCCACCAGATGCCGCACAATCGCCAGCCCCAACCCGAGACCGCCGTGGTTGCGCGTGCTGCTGCCATCGGCCTGACGAAAACGATCAAAGATGAAGGGGAGAAAATCACGACTGATGCCAGCGCCGGTGTCAGTCACCTGGATTTGCAAACAGGATCTCAGGCGCTGGAGCCGGACGGCGATCTTGCCGCCCGCAGGAGTGAACTTGATCGCATTAGCCAGCAGGTTCCAGACGACTTGTTGCAAACGACCAGCGTCGCCATCGATCCAACGCGCCGCGGGATCGAGCGTTACTTCGAGTTGAATGCCTTTTGAGTCCGCCGCCAACTGCACACAGTCAATGGCCATATTGATCACTGCGGCAACATCTACGGCCGCCACACTGAGACGGAGTTTGCCGGTAATCATGCGCGACACGTCCAGCAGGTCTTCGATCAGTTGCGCCTGCGCTTTCGCGTTGCGCTCGATGGTCTCAACGGCCCGGTCGGCGGTTGTCGGATCAAGTTTGCCCGCGCGCAACATATGCGACCAGCCAATAATCGCGTTCAGCGGCGTACGCAACTCATGTGAAACAGTGGCCAGAAATTGATCCTTCAAACGATTCGCCGTTTCGGCTTCCGCCCTGGCCAACTGTTCGCGAGCCAGCAGGCGTTCGTGCTCTTTGAGTTCAGCTTCGAGCGACTGGGCTTTCTGCTGTAGCAGGATAATAGCGCGCAGCCTCGCATCTTGATCGGTAAGGCTCGAGTAACTCTCCGAGGGTATGACGTGCGAGTGTTGAGTGCAGACGTCAACGAGCGCGGGCCCGAGCGTCTCTTCCCCGAACACACTCATCGGGTAAGCGCAGTAGAGCGAGAAGGAATGGCTGCTCAGCAGATCGTTCCAGAATGCCTCCAGATCAACCGCGGCGGCGTGTTGCCCATTGGCGGAAAGCCGCGCCACCATATCGCCAAAAACACGCACCCGTCGGCTTTGTCCGGCGGCGGCCCGATTGATTACCTCGCTGATGATCTCTGTAAAGCGTTTTTGTTCCGGCGCTCCGTCGACCATGAAGGTCGAGAGAGTCTCGTCGGAGTCCAAGGCCACGTATTGGCCTGTGCGGCGCGCCCCATCCACATCCAGACCGGTGGCATGGAGCTGTTCCTCCAGACGGTCGCGATGCGCCTTTTGGGCGACCACCACGCAGGCCTCGCCGGCGCCCAGACCAGCGGCAACGAAACCACTCAGCGAGTTGAGTAAGAAAGTGTCGGAATCATAGAACTGAACAAAGTGCCCATGGTCAATCGGATTCTCGCCAGACTGAGAGCCCTGCATCAATGAATGCAGATCCCAGCAAGCAATCTTGTCGGCCTTGCTTTTGGCAACTTTCAAACCCAGTCCTGAGCCCGACGAGACGATGCTTTCCTGCTCGATCATCTTGCACTCCTTGCTTGTCGACTAATCCAGCGAACCGGCTGCACAAAAGATCGCAGGCCTCAGCAGATCGCTTAAAAGGCGTCAGACATTTGTTGCAACAAACAATGAACGACTGAGGGTAACGTCCTGGGAGCAAGCGGGACACTCGCATCAGGACTGTATTCAGGGGAGGGGAAAAGGAACGCGCGCATTCTAGCGCTCTTTGAATCTGAAGTTCAACTGAAATGGCGGCGTAGCGTGGCTGTTCGGTTTCGGTCTTTGTATCGCATGCCCCTGGTTTTCGGGGAGGGATAACACCTGGCGTGATTAGTGGTTGATCGAACGTGACTGCGGCGCGGCTAAAGATTGTCCGGTCTAAGGAGGATCCGAGAGTGTTACTAGTTGACTGGGGTTACCTGATCAAACAAAGACACGGAATCAGGCCGTAACCTGATCCCGCAGACTTTATACATCCTCGTTTATTTACCTGGCTGCCGAATGCGTGCTGAAAGCGCAAAGCGCACCAGGGTTGACCTGGGTTCATCGACAGCGCTGAAGTGCCGAGTACTGCGGCGGCGTCAGTTGCTCCCGCAATCGCGCGTCAGGTCATTAGTGATAGTCGCGGTAGAGTCACCCGAGCACGCAGTCACCTTCGAAATAAAGCAACCGTCCATGTCTTCGGCGATGATTTTGATATTGGCTTGATCGCATGAAACATTGCTTAAGGTGACCGACTGACCGGTTCCTAACGCAGTCCCATTCAACTGCTCAGGCCCCCATGCATCCGAGTCAGGCGGAGACAAATAAAGGTTGCGAACTTGCCAGTTCGAGTTGTTCACGACGGTAATGTTAGCCGTAACCGCTCTCGCTCTTGAACGCACGGAGCCAAGACCAACGCAGCCGACAAGAACCAACAAAGCCGCGACTCCACCGATTGTCAATCTGTGAAATGTCATGAGGTGAATTCTCCCAACGAAAAACAGAGCCTTGAGGGATCACGGTAGAATCGATCCCTTTCAGCGGCGCTGTGAAATCTAATCGCCTGAGGCTGCCTCGGCAGCCTCGATCGTTTCAGCAAAACAACTGACTGCCTCAGGGGCAGGAGCTGTTTACAGTGTAGTGCGGGCCGCTATCCACAGCCGGATCACCGTTCTGGGAATGCGGAACCACAACCTTGGCAGTCGCAGTGGCAAAGTTCCCACTGGAGTCTTTGACCTTGAAGGTGATTGTATAAACCCTGCCATCTCCTCCGCCGTCGCGCTCGGATCGCAATTGTACTGACTTGCAATCACCGGCAATGACGATGTCGTTGAGGGTATTACCGTCACCGTTGCCGTTTTCGATTTCGTCACTGGTCACCTTAAGAATGTAAACGCTGCTCAGGCTGACGCTGCCGTCACAGCTATCACTGGCGCTGGTGACGAAATCGCTAATGGTGAAAGTATGGTAGCTATGGTTCGGTGGCCACATCGATGGCGTCTGGCCATTGAGTGTGATCACCGGTCCGGTGGCATCCGTCACGGTAAATACTGTCGTACACGTACTGCTGTTGCCGGCCTGATCAGTGGCCGTTACGGTGACTGTGTGCGGGCCGGGTCCCACCTGAGTACCGGCCGCCGGGCTCTGCGTCTTGGTGATCGAGCCGGAGGGCGAGCAGTTATCAGAAGCCGTGGCGCTCGCTGCATAGTTCGGCACCGGCGCCTTGCAAGTGCCGGGATCAGCCGCCGCACTGGATGGCGCCGGGCAGGTCACGACTGGTGGCGTGGTGTCGTTGACTGTGAAGGTCGTGGTGCAACTGGTGTTGTTCCCCGCTCCATCAGTCGCGGTTACGGTTACGGTGTGTGGTCCAAGACCGACCAGGGTTCCCGCTGCCGGACTCTGCGTCTTAGTCACTGGTCCGCAGTTGTCAGAGGCCGTAGCGCTCGCCGCATAGTTCGGCACCGCCGCCTGACAATTCGCGTCCGCTGATGCGCTGCTGTTTGCCGGACAGGTCAGTGTCGGCGCGGTGGTGTCATTGACCGTAAAGGTCGTTGTGCAACTGCTGCTATTCCCGGCCCCATCAGTCGCGGTTACGGTTACGGTGTGTGGTCCAAGACCGACCAGGGTTCCCGCTGCCGGACTCTGCGTCTTGGTCACTGGTCCGCAGTTGTCAGTTGCTGTGGCGCTCGCCGCATAATTCGGCACCGCCGCCTGGCAATTCGCATCAGCCGATGCGCTGGAATTCGCCGGACAGGTCACCACCGGCGCAGTGGTGTCATTGACTGTAAAGGTTGTCGTGCAGGAACTGCTGTTGCCCGCACCATCAGTCGCGGTTACGGTTACGGTGTGTGGTCCAAGACCGACCAGGGTTCCCGCTGCCGGACTCTGCGTCTTGGTCACTGGTCCACAGTTGTCAGTCGCGTTGGCGCTCGCCGCATAGTTCGGCACCGCCGCCTGACAATTCGCATCGGCTGATGCGCTGCTATCTACCGGACAGGTCACCATCGGTGGCGTGGTGTCATTGACTGTGAAGGTTGTCGTGCAGGAACTGCTGTTGCCCGCACCGTCAGTCGCGGTTACGGTCACGGTATGTGGTCCAAGACCGACCAGGGTTCCCGCTGCCGGACTCTGCGTCTTAGTCACTGGTCCGCAGTTGTCAGACGCCGTGGCACTCGCCGCGTAGTTCGGCACCGCCGCCTGACAATTCGCATCGGCTGATGCACTGCTATCTGCCGGACAGGTCACCATTGGTGGAGTAGTGTCATTGACTGTAAAAGTTGTCGTGCAGGAACTGCTGTTGCCCGCACCATCAGTCGCGGTTACGGTCACGGTGTGTGGTCCAAGACCGACCAGGGTTCCCGCTGCCGGACTCTGCGTCTTAGTCACTGGTCCGCAGTTGTCTGACGCCGTGGCGCTCGCCGCATAATTCGGCACCGCCGCCTGACAATTTGCGTCGGCCGATGCGCTGCTATTTGCCGGACAGGTTACTGTCGGCGGCGTCGTGTCGTTCACCGTGAAAGTTGTCGTGCAAGAACTGCTATTGCCAGAACTATCCATCGCAGTCACGGTCACGATGTGTGGTCCAAGCCCTACCAGCGTTCCGGCTATTGGACTCTGTGTCTTCGTAACCGGACCAGAGCAGTTATCCGTCGCCACAGCACTCGAGGCGTAATCCGGAACGGCAGCCTGACAACTTCCATTTGCTGAGGCTGACGAATCCGCGGGACAAGTAATCGTCGGCGGCGTGGTATCGCCAACTATTACCGTCGCCGTGTTGCTCATGGTTATCGCACAACCCGTCGCGTCGGTTCCGGTTGCGGTATAGGTCGTGGTGCTGGCCGGAGTCACTGTGAAATTGAAAGAAGGTCCGGCTCCGGTCATCGTTCCACCGCCGTTATTGAGTGAAATGGTGTAGGGTGCCGTGCCGCCCGCGCCGACCGTCACGTTGATAACTGCAGAGCTACCGGGGCAGATTGTTTGACTGCCGGGAGTCACCGTGCCGGTGACTGATCCGCAGGGAGGCACCATCGTAACGGTGCAACCCGGGGCGCTTACATTCAGGTTGAAGGTGCCTACATCAAGCGCCACGTTCGAAGTGACTACCACGCCAAAACGTCCCGGACCAAAGCTGCTGGTGGCCACGGAAAGCAGTGAGCCCACGCCACACGCGGCAGCATTGTTGTTGCCCGTAAGCGCGTTGGTACAGGCACTGGTCGGGTCGAAGATTGGACTGCCGGGTGTGCTTCCGGCGCCGCCAGCCTTCCGATAAATATAAACCTGAGTGTCAGCGAGCGTGCCCGGCGGTTTGACGCTGCACGGCCCGCTATTGCAGGTGCTCGCAGTGACAACGCCGCTCGCACAGCCGCTGAGATCGAATTCATAATACTTGTAATGGACCGTCGGATTTCCCAGCGCCGGACAAGTCGGCGGCGTACCGGCGGATGGGCGAGTGTAAGTCGGCGTGCTGTCGACCAACGCATCATGGATGCAAGGCAAGGTGACCGCTCCAGCGTCCTGGGTGACGGTGAATGTTTGCCCGGCGATCGTCATCGTGCCAACACGTGCTTCGCCAAGGTTCGGATCGACTGTGAAATTGACGGTGCCGTTACCCACACCCGCGGCGCCTGATGTAATGTTAATGAAGGAGGGATCGTTGGAAATTGCGGTCCACGCACATGCCGGTCCGATCGTTACGTTGGCCATGCCCGAACCGCCGGCCGCCGCGAAAGTTTGACTCGACGGGACGACCACCGCATTACAGCTGGCGACCTGGGTGACGGCGCATCCGGCAGAGGTTACCGACAACGTGAAATTGCCGGTTTGATTCGCGCCGTTTGTCGAAACCACGACCACGAAATTTCCATTGCTCATCGAAGTGGTTACTGATGAGAGCAACGATCCCGGCCCACAAACTGCCGAATTATTATTGCTGGCTACGACATTAGTACAGGGACTGGTGGGGAAAAATGTTGGGCTGCCGGCAGTGCTGGGAGCTCCACCTGCTTGCCGGTACACGAATACATTGGTGTCCAGGCCGACGCCGCTGGCGCAGGTGTCTATCGTTACAGGTGTGGCAATTGCGCAACCGGACAAATTGAATTCATAAAGCTTGTAATGGGTGGTCGGATTGCCGGAAGCCGGACAGACGGTAATTGCCCCAGCTGAGGGTCTGACAAAAGTAGGATCAGTAAGTGCGATCGAATCAGAGATAACGGCTGGCATTGGAGCGGGGGGAGCCAGGCTTGCGCCCGCGAGGTTTGCTCCACTCAGGCTTGCTTCAACCAGACCTGACGCGCCCAGCTTTGCCTCAACGGAACTTTCGCTCTTGAAACTCGTGCCAGTGAGGCTATTGTGGGCCAAGCTAAGATCGAAAGAACTGCGCGGCAAGATCCCATCTGCGCGCGTTCCCGTTGCCTGGATCGCGGGAGCACCTAAACTCGGCAGATCACCGCTTTTAATCGAGCTCGCCTTCTCCACCGAACCTCGGGACTCGACGGAGACCGTTGGCCAGGAGATCGCAAACCCCGCCAGCAGCGTCAACGCAAACAATGCGAGCCACAAGCGTTTCGGGGCTGGTCCTCGGTTGGCAGTAAAGGCAGTTTGGTTCTTGCGGTTGCTGAGGGATTGCAGCAGCGACATGATCAGGGGCCTCCCAAATGAGATAAAGGTGTAACTTGACAGCCAGCACACGGGCGAAAGAAATCCCGTATGGAAGGGACTGAATTACTGAACGAGGACCTATTTAAGTGCGAACCTGGGCAGTTCAATCGCCGCCGTCAGTGCAGAGACTGGGACCCTGCACCGACAACGGCAAGTTTTGGGTTCAGCGAGAACACTCACTATTACTACGTGTAACAACTGAGCCGAAGCGGTTTTGGTATTCGGCTGCGGTAACGAAGGAACAGACCATACCGTTGTAATTACCCCGGTCGCCCTGGTCCAAAACGTTAACCCAGAACTGATATCCACTCGCCTCGGGAGTGCGGCGCAAATACGTGTAGTACTCCGTCGCTACAAAGGCCCGGTTGTATTCGGCAGCGCTGAACTGCGCGTTTTCGATTAGGTCGCGCAGGACCTCAGAGCGTGTGCCGTTGTTGTTGAGCTTATCGATTTCGATCTGCCGAGCGGCCGAGTCGGCAACACCTGCGGTATCGAAAAGCTGGTTGACAAACGCCGTGTTCGACAGTGCATCCGGATAGGCTTGCCGGAAAGCATCGCGTTGCACAAAATCATCCGCGAGAGCAACGCGGGCGGCATCCAGATTGGCCCCGCCAATCACACTGTTGCGGTCGGGCAGGTACTGAGCAAAACTGGGCAACTCCCCGAAGGCGCCTTTGTAAAGGCGATAGACAAAGTAACCGCTGCGCTGGAATTCTGTGGAAATGAAGAAGGCGGCCGCAACTTCCCGGCGCTGGACATTGACGCAATTGGCATCGTCGCCGCAGGCCAGAATCCGATCACTCCAGAAGTTGAACCCGGCTTCGTCCGGCTCGCGCGCCAGCATGTCAACATACTGCTGTCGCACAAAATATTCCGTCGTATCCAGCGGGTTGCTGTTGGACTCAAGGGGCACGGCGGTGAAGATAGCTTCTGTGTTATTGCCAAGCTGGCTGAAGGAACGCGACCCCGGCGTAAATCCGTAATCGGCACGTGCCGGTACGACCGTGTAGAACCCACCGGCCTCCACTGAACTGAAGCGGTAACTACCATTCGCGTCAGTGATCGTTTTGCGGCTTTGAGTGCCGCTCAAATTGACGACCACACCAGCAATCCCGGAGCCATCAACCCCCACCATCCTGCCAGTGATTTCTCCGGCCCCGGCGGATGGCGTCACGGGAGCGGTCGAACTGTTTCTGGCGTTGGGCGTAGCGGTTGGAAAATCTACGGAGTTGGCATCAGTATCGCGTGGGTCCGTTACATCTGACCGCTTAAGCGAGAGCGCGCTGCTGCCACCAGTATTTGTCGCGGCAGTTCCCTCGGCGCAGGTACCGGCATTTGGACCATAACCTATGAAATCAATCGCTGCGGGCGCGCCCGTAGTTTGAATCGTGGCACAAGTGAGAAGCAATGTCGTCCGGCTATTCACGAGCGCTATCTCACCATTGTTGACACTAATGTTCAGGGCGGCATTACTGATCTGCGCCGCCGGGAGGGCGGCGCCATTAGCACCGCTTGAAAACCCGGAGATGAGATAGTACCGACCCGACGGCATGACGCAAGTATTTGGGGTTGTTGATGCACAGAGATTGGTGATGGTCCAGGCACCACCACTACCACCGGCACGTGACTGTAATGACCAACCAGAGATGTCAACGCTAACCGTACTGGTATTCAGCAGCTCAATAAAGTCATGATCGTAGGTGGCCCCGGCCACGCCGCCACCGCCGTAAACCTGATTAATGACAATAATCTGCGAAGGATGTCCATTGTACGCGCTTGTCGGCGTCGCGAACTGCCAGATGACGATGGCCCCTACTATCATCGCCAGGACGAAGGCGATACCAAAATAATTTCTCGCCTTTGTCTGTGAGGCCTTCGATTGACTATTTCTCATGGGTGTCTCCGTTCTTAATCTCTGTTCCGGATTCTGATTGCTAGCCCTGGTTGTCCCAATCTATTGACCCCAGGGAAGGCGAGAACAGCAACATCCTCGCCTTCCGATTTTGACGACCTTCTGTACGAGCCGGAGGTCGGAGCTCACGTCGAATGACGCTTAGTTCCTACTGGGGAAGATCCCCTCCAAAGCTATGCAGTAATTCAGCGTCAGGTACGGATTCATGGGTGAAAAGGGTTGACTACCTCCCGTAATTCCGGTATTCCCGCCCGCCATCGCCGCCGTAGGATTGGGTGCAAAGGTATTGGCTGACGCTGTCGCTGGAGCATTACCCACGGGAATTGTTGACGACGCATCATCATTAACAGCCGGCGGCGCAAAGGTATGGGTATGCCCCGGCATATTATTGATAGTCAACGTTACGGATTCCGTGCCACTCACCTGCCCGAGATCGTAGTTACTCAAGCCAGGACCCTGGCCGGCGCTGTTCGGGAAGCGGCCGCGCAGATCGGGCAGCGCAAAGGTCGTTTGACCATTACCGCCATAGGTGGTCCCGAGCAGCGAGAACAGCGCAGTGTTCTGGGCGATGGACAGGATTTGTCCGTTACAAAACGCCCAGCCACGCGGAGCGAAGTTATACGGAACGATAATAATCATCCCGAGGAAGGGTTCTGACATCGTTTGTTCTCCTCTTCGAAGTGAAGGTATCTGGATTCAACTTAGGCGAATACTTCTGTTCTCGATACCGTGTTTCATGAAATGTAAGGACAACTTGGTCGACTGGTCCAAGATTAGTTTCGAGTCTCACTCAAACCAGCAGACCGCTTGCCTGGTCAAGTGAACGGGAGCCTCGGTGTCCTTCTCAAGAAAGTCTCAACGTGTGAACGGAGTGGCATTCTAGACCTAACCTTGTAACCGACACAAGATTTTTTTGCATGACTCGCAAAGACTGCTTCATCGCCCGTGATGAAAACAGGATCGAAGAAAATCTTATTGCAACTTTTGGAAGGAAGAAATAGACTGTCGCACCTCGCGCCCCGTCGCGAGGTTCAAAAGATTATTCGAAGTCCCGAAAAATCTTGCTCCACTGCCCAGGAATCAAGCGGTCAAAAAACATCTTGGAGGACATGAAAAATGGCTAACTCCCGGCGTAATTTCATCAAGACCGGAACGATCGCTGCCGTGGCAGCGGGAATTTCGGCGAGTCTTTCCGGTAACGCATCAGCGAAAACCGTGATCGGTTTTCTGGGCGCCGAGGACCACTTGGCGAAGGCACGCTTCGTTCGCAATTTGAACACCACCTTTCGCGTTCAGGCGGAGGGTGTTCAGGCTGCTGAGTTGAAGTTGATCAGCGTAACCGATCTGAAACAGGCCGCCGGGAGTAAGCGAGAAGGATTTTCACTCGAATTCGACGGAGCGCGTGGCCGCCACCTGCCGCAGCACATCTATTCCATCGAACACCATGACCTGGGCAGATTCTCTTTGTTGATGGTGCCCATAGTTTCCCGCCGGCGGAATCAGGCCCATTACGAAGTCATTATCAATAAGCTGTATCAATAAGCCGTTTTCATAGTTAGCGCGGCCCGAGCAAGCTCCCGAAAAACTGACAAATCAGTTGATGATTAGTTTCGGCGCCTCACTGTCTTCGGCTTTGGAGTGAAGAAAAGCGCTCCTGCCCTTTGCAAGAACACCTCAATCTTGCGCGCTCCACTCCATCTCAATATGGGTGTCGCTCTCGCCGGTACGGACAAAATTCAGCCGCTCGTAAAGCTTTATCGCCCGCTCATTCAGCCTTTCAACCCGAATCCGAAAAGGGCGACCGGTCGCTGTGGCTTCATGCAACAGGTTCCTGATCAGAAAGCTGCCAACGCGTGAGTTCCTGAATTCAGGCAGGATAGCGATGTCGACGCCGCGTAATTCATCGTCACGAGTGCGGTCAACCATCATGCGCCCGATTGGCTTCCCCTCGAAGACGATGATGTGGTGGTCGGCTTCAGGAAACAGCTTCGCATAACTCGCCTTCTGCAGCTTGTATTGCATATTGAGGAAGACTTTTTGTTGCACGTCGAGCCAGCCTGTCGCCTCCATCTCTTCGGCCCGTGTGCTGGCATAAACCTTAAACAGGAACCCGCTGTCTTCATCTTGAACGGGACGAAGGACGACTGCCTGAGAGAGATCCGCGGCGGCGTTGCGTGATTCAAACAAGAGATTTTCAGAGCCTTCCTCTAACTAATGTTTCTGCGCAATGGGCCAAACAGTACCACTCGACGACGATTCAGGGCAAAAGAAGTGACCTCAAGTTGTGTCCTGATTTGCAATTCTCTGCGCCTACCTCTCAGTTCTCTGCGACTCACTAGAAACACGCTCTTTGGACTAGAAACACGCTCTTTGGAATTGCCCGTTTAGATAGGGCACTTGTGCCTCTCGCTCGGGACGGCGGACAAGTCCGCTATCTAAACGGAGACAGAAAACTACGGCTCGCAAAAATTTGGGCGAGTAAGCTAGAATTGCGCGTCATTCGTTTACAGCTCAACGACCCGGTTCCGCAGCTCATGATCGCCAGTATCAAACTTCCACTCAGCTTCGATCCCTCCCTGCTCAAACTGGATTTGGTTCGCATAGCGCCAGATGATTGGGTACGGCACTTCAATCAAAAATACTATGAAGGGGAATGGGCCGGCGTCGCCTTGCGCTCAAGCGGAGGTGACACCACGCAGATTTATCCGGATCCGGTTGCCAAAGAGCCCGTGGCCGACACTCCCATTCTGGCGCGTTGCCCAAACATCAGCGCCGCCCTCGAAGTCTTTGAGTGTCAAATCAAATCAGCTCGCCTGCTCAGGCTGGCCGCCGGTTCGGCGATCCGCGAGCATCGAGACTACAACCTCGGTTACGAAGACGGTGAAGTCCGATTACACATTCCGATAATCACCAACGGCGCTGTTGAATTCCTGCTCGAAGGAGCCAGGATAGAAATGAATGAAGGCGAGTGCTGGTACCTGGATTTCAACCTGCCTCATCGAGTCAACAACCGAGGCTCGGACGACCGGGTGCATTTGGTTCTGGATTGCGATCTCAATGAATGGCTAAAGGAATTGCTGTCGTGCGGTGAGACTGCCATGCTGCAAAGCGCATCGATACCCGACGATCCTCTGTGTCGCGGCGGCTGGCAGGAATTTCACGAGACGGTCCTGAATGACCCCGCACTCCAATCGCGGTTGCGGGTGACGGATGACCGCCAGGCCTTCGTCAAAATTGCCGTCGGAATTGGACGCGAAACCGGCTATCACTTTGCCGCTACAGAAGTCGAGGAAGCGATGGATCTCGCCAGGCGTGTTTGGATTGAGAGGTGGGTGGAATGACCGCAAGCCCGCAACTGGACGGCTGGGTCCCCATTCGTTTCTACTGGCAGGACCACACGCCACTCCTCGATTGGTGTTTCTTTAACGGCGTGAGATTTACCGAGCCGTTTTTTGGTCAAACCGTGCACCGGTGCCTGCGCACTCCTTTCAATCTCGTGTTTCGCCATCAAACTTCAATGGAAGTTTTGCACGCCCGGCATCAAGCGCAGCCGGGTCTGACGCCGGCCGGCTTCATCTTCCACGTGTCTCGATGCGGATCTACTTTATTGGCGCAGATGCTGGCCGCTGCACCCGCTAACATAGTTATCTCGGAAGCCGGCATACTCGATTCCATTATTCGGGCCCACCTGCGCCAGCCAGCAATCAGCGAAGAGCAACAAGTCAACTGGTTGCGCTGGGTGATCAGCGCAATGGGCCAACCGCGTCTGAACGAGCAGCGGCTCTTCATCAAGTTCGACGCCTGGAATATTCTCGACCTGCCACTTATTCGCCGCGCGTTCCCCCAGGTTCCCTGGATTCTGCTTTACCGCGACCCGGTTGAGGTCCTGGTTTCCCAGATGGCGCGCCGCGGCAGTCACATGATCCCCGGCGTGCAGGACGCGAGCATTTATGGAATGGATCCGGCCGCGGCCTTAACGGTTTCTCCGGAAGAGTATTGCGCACGCGTGCTCAGTTACACATACGAGGCAGCACTGAGCAATATTCCTGAGGGCGGCAGGCTAATCAATTATCGCCAGTTGCCAGGTGTCCTGTGGGAAGAGGTACTTGCTTTCTACGGAACTTCGTTTAGTGAGGAGGAGATCGAACTGATGCGTGCGGCCTCCCACATTGATGCCAAAAACCCATCCACAATGTTCAGCAGCGACAAAGAAAGAAAGCGGCAAAGTGCCACGGCCAACATAAACGAGATGGCCGAGCGCTGGTGCTATCCGGTTTATGAGCGCCTGGAATCTGCGCGCAAGGATTCGCGGGGAATCAGCCGCGGATGAACGCAGATAAACGCGGGACAGATAAAAAGCAGGTAGTACCAAGGACGATAGCGATTGGCGATGCACCCTGGCGATCCATCAGCCACTGAGGCTCCCGATAATGCGGCTATGATGCAGTTGGGTCTTTCATTCACACCGTGGCTTCAGCCCGGTGATCAGCAGCTTTCTGATTCTGGTTTAGCCGTTTCAACGGCTTCCGGCCGGCGTAAGCGGGGAAACCGTTGAAACGGTTCGTCATTTCTAAGGCCGCCGACTAGCCACCGGGCTGAAGCCTCGGCGTGAATGAGACACTCCGAAGACTAAAATGCACCACCAGTACTCAACCAGGCAGTTATTGACTAATCTGATCCGCGCTCATCCGCGTTCATCCGCGGCTAAAAATTTCCTGCTCACTCGCCACTGTCCCCACTCTTGAAATAGTTAAAAACCGCTTCGTATTCGAAGCCCCTCTCATTGAGGCCAACCGGGACGAGGAAGATTTCAAACTCACCCATCGAGGCGTGCTCCAGCGGGTAAACGTGCTGCGCCAGATGAACGTTCGCCGGACCTTGGAAGTACAACGTGAAGCGTTCCATGCCCAACTGCTCGATCGGCTTGTGCACATGGCCTTTCACACTCACCAGCTCGAGTTCGACTTTCTTGTCCGCCAACATGGGCAAGTCAGGCTTTACGCAGAACATCGTGTTTAGATGTTTCGAGAATTCATTTTGGGTTAGGTCAGCCGGCATCCGTGTTCTCCCAAATGCAGATCGTCAAAGGCGGTCAAGATAACACACGGACTGGTGCCGGGTATCGGGTGCCAGGTATCGGGTACGGTGTCGAGTGCGTCGTGTGCCGAGTATCAGTATTGCGCAGATACTCGGACTGCCTGCCCCGACACCTGATACCCAACACTGCCACCCGACACACTCGACACCGTACCCGATACCTGGCACCCGACACCCGGCACCTAGTTTTTCAGTTGTTCTTTCAAATTCAAATTGCGAATCAAGCGATGCAAATAGTTCGGATGAACGCCGAGAAGTTTGGCGGCTTCGGTGTAACTCCCCTTTGCCTGTTCCATCGCATTGAGAATGATCTGCTTCTTCGTCTCGGCAACCGCTTCATGATATTTCGCCACCGGATTCTCGGGATTATCAGCAGTAACTTCAGATTCCAGGATGGCTTCGGGAAGATCTTCAGCCAGTAATTGTTCGGTCGAGCCCAACACTACCGCGCGTTCAATCGCGTTCTCGAGCTCGCGCACGTTTCCCGGCCAGTCGTAACTCACCAGACGCGCGCGCGCCGCCGCCGATACGCCGGTCACGCGACGATTGCACTTGTCGGCATACTTCATCGCGAAATAGCTAGCCAGGAGCGGAACGTCCTCGGGGCGCTGTCTGAGCGAAGGCATTTCGAGCTTGACCACGTTCAGCCGGTAATAAAGATCCTTGCGAAAGCCTCCGTCGACAATTGCTGTTTCCAAATCCTTGTTTGTCGCCGCGACCAGGCGAATATCGATCTTGATTGTGCGCGTACCGCCGACGCGTTCGAACTCGCGTTCCTGCAACACGCGCAGGAGCTTGACCTGCAGCGTCGGCGACAACTCGCCAATCTCGTCCAAAAAAACAGTGCCGCCATCGGCAACTTCCAAACGTCCCTTCTTCTGCGACAGGGCGCCGGTGAATGCCCCTTTCTCGTGACCAAACAGTTCGCTTTCCAACAGTGATTCGGTCAGCGCCGCGCAGTTCACGGCCATAAACGCCATGTCCGCGCGTTTGCTGTTGCGATGAAGGGCGCGGGCCGCGAGCTCCTTACCGGTGCCGCTCTCTCCGGAAATCATCACGGTCGAATCGCTGGGCGCCACCTTGGCAATAAATTGATAGACCTTTTGCATGACGGGGCTTTCGCCGATCATGTTGTGCTCGATATCGATGTCGGCGCGCAGTCGTTCATTTTCGCCTTCCAGCCACTCGACGTGCCGGGTGTTCTCGATGGCCACCGCGGCGATGCCGGCGATGGCGCTGGTCAGTTGCAGGTGACTGTTGTCAAAACGAATGTGCGGGGCGCCGGTGTCGAGATAGATGACTCCCAGCGTGCGATCAATCATCTTCAGCGGAACGCACAGCAAAGCGTTCGTGCGCGCGGCTTCCAAACTGGCCACTGCGTCGATGGCTTCGGCGCTGGCGAGTTCGTTCTTCAAGATCGCCACGCCGCCGCCAATTACCCGGCCGACGATTGTCCTGCTCACCTTGATCGTAGCGTCCGGGTTGCCCTCGCGGTCCAGCCCGTACATCGTGCCAAAGTCTTCGGCCTCGACGTCGCTGGTCAAGAGAATCGCACCGCGTTCAGCCGGGACGACCTCGAACAACAATTCGAGCAGTCGCATCTGCAGCTCTTCCAGACCGCGAATGCCGTTGATCGTGGTGCTGACTTTCATCAGCGCGCTCAGATCTCGGGCCATCAGGAATAGGGCGTCGTCAAAGCGAACTTCAATGGTCGCTCCACTGGTGAGTTTTCGATCTTCGAGTTCGACGTTGCTGCTGGTGTGCGAAGCAACGTCGCCGTCATGCAGCAGAAAAAGGAATTGCGTGTCGCCGATGCGAATGCGATCTCCGTGTTGCAGTTGCCGCTGTTTGACGGGCACATCATTGACGAACGTGCCGTTCAGACTTTGCAGGTCGCTAATCCAGAACTGATCGCCGTTCTTTTCGATTTTTGAATGGCGGCGCGACACAGCAGAGTCAGCCAGACATACTTCGACTGCCGTTTCCCGGCCGATGACCACGGGCTTTTCGCTGAACGGGAAAAGGTTGCCTTTGAGTTTGCCGGCGATGGCTGCCAGTCTTGGATTCATTTCGGATTCACGCCGTGCAGTCTGATCGTTTAGCAGTTGAAACGTTTGCGAAATCTGCAGAATGAGATCTCAACGAGCTCAGAGTTGAGATTTGCCATCTCAGATTTGAAATCTGAAATATGAGAATCGATTATCGCCATTCTGAGATCGCGAAGACCGGCGCAAGTGTACGGCGTACTCGCGCGTAGGAGCAATAGACTACCGCAGAGAGTAGTTTCTTACTGTCAGACTGTGCGCCTTTGCCTCCTTGCGCCTTTTGTGTGAAATGTTTCCATTTGCACGATGTGTTCACGCAAAGACCGCAAAGAAACGAAGCCGCAAAGGAAAATCAGGACACTACTCACCGCATCAACTGAGCGCCCGAAGTAATTCATTGCTGATCCGTATTCATCCGCGGCTGCGTCCTTCGCCGTTGCTATCCGAACGGATAACTCGCTATCTGATCGGATAGAGTTTCGGCAAGCGGTTGAGCCGGCTAAGACCAGGCAGACATTCTCTCTCATCGCGATCTATCTAACACACTCTCAACGACTTCTCCTGCAAATCGCTTTGCGCGAAAGACGGTAAGACACTCGTGGCATATCAATCGCACTAGTGTCGGACGGTTCCAGAACGGCAGACGCCGGCTGAGTGGCAAAGCGGAAAGACGCCGCAGGCCCGGACCTTTGACAGGCAGGCAAAAATCTTGAGGTCGACAAATTCGACCAACCGGCGAAAAGCCAAAAGGAGAAAAATCATGAGAAAGCAATTAGCAAAAGGTTTCGCAATGTTGATGTTGGTCATGGCGCTCGCGTTTATGACCGCAGTGGTAACGGCCAATGGCCAGTCGATGACGACCCGCGCGAATGTTCCGTTCGACTTTATCGTCGGCGGTCAGAGTCTCGCGGCGGGCAGCTACACCGTCAGCTCAATCACCTCCGCCGGTGATTGCCTGAGCGTCAAAAATAACTCGGCCAAGGGTACGGCGGTGAGTCTGACAACGATCGCGAGCGGCGACTCGAAGAGCGGCAAACTGGTGTTCCATCGCTACGGAGAACGATACTTCCTGGCTGAGGTTTGGGCCTATGGCGGCGCCCAGGGTCGGCAATTGAATAAGTCGCGCCAGGAACGCGCCATCGAGAAAGAACACTCACGGCTCGCTAAGCTGAGTGGCCAGTCGCCCCGCCCCACCTACGAGACGGTTGAGATTGCGATTGCCACGAATTGAAGCCCAGAAGCGCTCCCCGCGCAAAGGTGCGACCGTAACCGCACCTGAATGACCGAAACGGCAACCCCACCGCCCCCGGGTTGCCGTTTCGGTTTTTAAGAGTCAAGGATCCGCAGATTACGCAGACTCCACAGATTCAATAGTCAAGATTACATCAACTGCCATTCTGTTGTTGTTGGTGTCTTGATTTCCTTTGCGGCTTCGTTTCTTTGGGGTCTTTGCGTGAGTGTATTGTGCAAACACAAGACATTTCACGCAGAGAACGCAAAGAGGCAAAGGCGCAAAGACTGGAAGTAAGACACTGGAAGTAAGACACTCCTCGGTTGTTTACTTTCAGTTCAAGCACGCGACGACTCTTTCCTTCATCCTTGGTCTAGTCTGCGTAATCTGTGTAATCTGCGGACCGTTTCGGTCTTAAGAGTCAAGAATCCACAGATTTACGCAGATTTCACAGATTCAGGAGTCAAGATTACATGCGGTCGACCGCGATTCAGTTGTTTGCTTTCAGTTGACTAGTCCTTCCACTCTTTCCTTCTATGTCTAGTCTGCGTAATCTGTGTAATCTGCGGACAACTCTTCTTTTTTCAAAACCGAAAGCCCACGCTCGCCGCAAACTGGAAATTGTGCCGCGTCGTTGCCGCTCTTCTGAAAGGTACCAGCGTTAATCCTCCCGTGATCGGGTCGACACCAAAAAAAGTAAAGGTATGCGGGCCGTAGTGGATCAGTGTGTCACCCGCGTCAAAGCGAGTAACGATGCGCCTTGAAGGATAGAACTCAACTACTCCCCCGGCGTCAAACGCAAAGTGAGTAGCCCGTTCTTGCTGAAAGATGAACGGGAATGCGCCACCCTGGCCGGTAGGAACGTAGCCACTGTTTCCCTGGCTGAAGCTGATCACGCCCGGCCGGCCTTTGGCGAAGATGCCCCATTTCTCAAAGCGCTTTCCGGCTTTCACGCCAAACAGGCCCTCTGCAGTGTTGCCATTATTATCAGAGAAAATTCCCGCCTGAATTTTGTGTGGGAAGAAGTACCCGGCTGCTTCAACCGCGACACTCTTATTTAGATTGTAAGTGAATCTGCCGCCAAACCCTGGCTCGGTTTCACCGCCGCCGGAACTGGGTCTCGTGATTGAGCTGAACTCCGCAGCCACTTCGACTTTTGGTGGATCGGCTGTTTGCGCTACCGCTTTGAACGCGCAGAGCTGCAAGCAAAACGCTATGGACGCCGCCGAGAAAATCTGTTTTCGATTCATATTGCCTCCTTAGGTTGTAAGAAAAAATCGAGCGCTTTCGGCACCGACAATTGGCTGCCCGCGCGCACACGACTACCGAGCCCACAGCGGCGGCTTAAGTCCGCCAGCCGCAGGGAAAATGCTCAACTGGTTATTGGGGAGATCTTTTTTGAGGAATCAATCCTGGGCGCGCATCATCCAGTTCTCTTAAAGTTCGTTGAGAAAGAGATCCACGATTATTAACGGCTGAAGGCTCGGAGTCCCGCCCCTTTTTCGCAGTCGCACCCCGCCTGAAGACGGAACTCCGAACGCTACGCCTTACTGCATGGGCGGCCAGAGATTCTCGATCCGGTCAGCGCCTCCTACGACTACTCGAAGCCGCCTGGCGGGTGGCACAGTCGGGCTGTCATTACCCGAGGCATTACCCGAAGCACTAGCCGCAGCCGCGACCGGGTGAAGAGTGGTCTGTATTGGTCCAGGACTCTGGCCCGCTAGTCCCGCGACCTTCCGTACCGCCTCTTCGATGCGGTCGAGCTTATCCTTACTTTTTTTGGGATCGGGCACTGCTTCATGCATGAGCGGCGTGTACTTCGGGTCATACAACACCCACAGATTCCAGGTTCCGCCGCCGGGGAGCAGCGGCGCATTGGAGATCCATTCGTATCGATCTCCCTTGATCGTGAATTCGATCCGGTTGTTCTCGATGATCCCGACTTTCTGAAATTGATAACCTTCGCGCGGCACGAGTGAGACGATAAAACGGCCGCGGTCACCAACGTAAAACCAAAGCAGCGCGCCACTCCAATCACTGGCCGGCTTACCCACCGACACAACCTGACCATTAATCAGCAGACGGTAATCCCTGACGGTCAACTCGACTGCATCCAGGGAAAAATCGCGCGGCACCGATCCAGGAGTTGTATCCCAAAGAGTCGAACGATCGAATGTCACCTTGACGATGTCGACAATCTTCACACCGGTGTGCTGATTGACGAGCAAGTCCAAGGCGAAGGAATCACCGTCGTCCAGGATTTGCGGTTCGGCCGATCGCGGCAGAGTGGAAATCTGAGCTCGCTGCTTGAGTGATGGTTGGTCAGCCGGACTGCCGGCCAGCAGCTTCTCAGCGAAGCGCGTGTCCAGCGGGCTCAGCGTGATTCGAAATTGCTTCGCACCAGGCCGAGGTTCGATCAAAAGATCGTACCCGAAGACGACGCTTCCCTTTGGTTCGGACAGCAGGCGATGAATTATGTGGCTCTCATCCATCAGTGCGTTTGCGGCAAACGCTCCGGGCGTTTCCTGCGGCTTTAGCGCCGTCATGTCCCTGTCGGCCCACGCGGTTTCGCTCTTGAAGGCCACAAACCCGCCGTCGCTAAGCGGCACAATCAACTGGCGTCCCGCAGGCTCCTGCGCCGCCGCCCCAATGGGCCACGCCGAAAACAGCATTAGTAAGCCGAACTTTAATACCCACGCCTTACTTCTCATCGTGGTAACTCCCTTTGATGATAGTCAGCTTTACCTGGTCAGTGGGTCTAAAGCCTGAGAGATTTGCGGCTGTTCTGTTTGCGGATTCTTCAGTGAGCCTTTCACCCGAGCGCTTTCCGCTGCCTTCAGACAGGGCAGGGCCTGATCGTCGATTGCTTGCCACGTAGACCACTCGTGTGACAACTCTTTCCTGGATGATCGGTACTTCGATGGTTTTCACGGCCGCGACGGCTGGTGCGGGCGACTGTTGTTTGGCTTGTCCACGGACCCTGATCAGCAAGACCATCGAAAGGCCAATGCTTAAGACGAGGACTGCCGCCAACGGCAACGGAATGCGCACTGAAGCACCGGCCAACTTCCTCGCGACCGACCACGAACCACTGGAGCTTCGTGGTGGAATTTGGAGCGCTGGTGAGTTTCGAGAATCAGCGTTGTTAATGCGATGCGTCAATCGGGAGTGATAGCCGGGCCAAAAACTTTCGTCGGGCATCGCGGCCTGGGCAGCCTGCGCAACGACGCCGAGAGTGCGTCGCAGCGAAGCGTACTCGGCCCGGCATTCGCTGCAGCCAGCCAACTCTTCAGCCAAATCTTCTAAAGGCCGCTCGCTTTCAGCAACACGGTCCTGCGTTTCCGCAAGCGCCAGATCCATCAGGCTACTTCTCGTTGTTTTGCAGTTATGCATTTCCGAAGCTCCCAACATGATATTCGCCGATACTTCCTGAATAATCGGTAGACTCATCGACACCCAATTGCTGGCGCAGCCGGGTCACTGTTCGCGACACCGATTTCTTGACCGCGCCCACGGAACACCCAAGCTCTTTGGCGATCTCTGCGTAAGTCATTCCTTCGTGATGCTTGAGCAGGAAACTCAATCTCTGTTGCGGCGTAACCCCAGCCAATACCTGCATCACCTTCTCGAGTGCCAGTTGGTTCTGCAGGTTTGTCTCAACGTTTGCAGATCCACGCACTTCTCGCGGCCCGAAGGCAGCATCGTCTGACTCTGTCTCATTCGTGAGTCTTCCCCAGGTGAATGAGCGGGCCCGCCGGTGATTCAGAAAGCAGTTGATCATGATCTTTCGCAGCCACGTGTAAAAGCTCGCCTCACTTCTGAACGTGGAAATGGCCCCGAAGGCCTTGAGCCAAACATCCTGCGACAGGTCCTCGGCGTCCTGATGGTGACGGCAATAATGGAGCGCGAGTGAATAGATGCGCCGCTCGTAAGCGCGGGCCAGCAAGCAGAAAGCATCCGCGTCGCCAGCCTGCGCCAGCCTGATCAGATCGTCTTCACTGCTTAACCCGCAGTCTGATTGATAAGAGTCTAAAGCCACTGTGGTTGCCTTAATAGACACAAGCGGCCGCTATTTGGTTGGCGGAGTGAACGAATTTATCGTTCTAGCCTACGTTTATGAGGGTGAGAGCACTCGACCGCTTTCGTTAGGAGAGTCTTACTTTCAGTCTCGGCGCCTTTGCCTCTTTGCGCCTTTGCGTGAAATGTTCTGCACTTGCACGCTGGGCTCACGCAAAGACCGCAAAGAGACGAAGCCGCAAAGGGAAATTAAGACACAACACCATCCTTATTACATGGACGTCGTTTACTTCGCCAGCGGAAATATTGGTTCAATATCCACCGGCACATCACCCAAACGATCGAAAGCGCCTTTCATTGCCGGTCTGATCACGGCGTACTTGTCCAGGATCGCCTGGGCTTTCTCATGTGAGCCTTCGGCCTCAATGGTCAGGATCTCGCTGGTGAGTTTGCGAACTGCGTCTTTGATCTTCGCTTCGTCGACGCTGAACTTTCCGGTGAGCTCGTCAAACTTAAACGCCCCTTCGTCCGTCAGGAAGTTGAACTGCATGGCCACACCGCGGCCGTGCGCTTCGTTGATCCCGAAACGAACGGAACGGAACGCGCTGGCCAGGTAAGTCACGTAAAGCGACTGCTCCATCTGCTTCGGGATCACTCCCTTGTCGATCAAATACTGCAGCGCCCAAAGGCCTGTGATGTCCGCCTTGGCTTCTTCAATCGCGGAATAGAGTTCCTTCAATTGCAAACGCACGGTCGTCGCCTGGCCGTTGACGTTGATGTTATGTGGTCCCAACCCATGCATCAACTCGTGCGTCAGTATGTGTGTGAAGAAGGCTTCGAAAGAGAGGCGGCGTTGCTGCGCGGGAGCAAGCACCACCAGCGAAATCGGCACCAGCGTCTTGTTGAATTTGGCGTCCTGAACGTTTTTCAACATGATCCGCTTTGAGCCTTTTTCCTTGACCACACGCTCGTCGTTGGGCAGGTTGAAGGCTGCGGTTTGCACGCCCGCGTTGCCTTCGCCGGAACTGAAGACTTCGTTGACGACGCGAATGGGAGACGCGGCGCCGAGCTTCGGATTGCGGTACCTGGCATCCATCGGCAGGTGGTCTTCGAGTTCCTGCAGGTACTGGCTAAAGCGCGCGAGCTTTGCGGACTCGGCCTCGTCTCGCAATGTCACGTAGGCTTCGTAGGCGGCTTTGTAACCAAACATTTCGTCTTCATAAGTCTCATAAGGACCGATGGTGACGTCGATGGGCGCTTCGAGATCCATCCACGCCACGTCGCTCGCGTAATAGTCATTCGAGGCAAAAGCGTTGGCGCGTTTGGTCAGAAAATCCTTCAGCGTGTTGTTCGTCGTGAGCGCCGCGGCTTCGCGCAGTAACTTCGCGGCCGGATCGAGGAACTCACGATACTCTTCGTTGTAAGGCACTGTTTTGAGTTTGCCGTTCGGGTCGCGGCGAATTACATAAAAGTATCCAGTGGCGCGCGCCTTCTCATCCGCACTCAGGCTACTTAGCCAGGTATTGAATTCTTCTTTAGTAATGTCCGCAGGATAAAAATTCGCTTGCGGTGGCCGCGCCGGCACGCCGTCGATGAACGCCTGGTTCTCGTCCAACTGTGACCATGGTCCCTGGTTGATCAAGAAATAGTGCAAACGTTCACGGCCCAGCGGGCTCTTGTCTGCTTGCAGTTCTTTCATCAGCGCCTCGTTGCCATCCCAGATCTGTCGCCGGTACAGCGGATCGAGGAGCTTGGCGGCCGCGATGATCTTCAGCAGCGCCTGCCGGTCGTTCTGGGCCAGCTTCGTGGTGTCGGCAGTCAGCATCGTAGGAGCAAATCGTTTGATCTTAGCCGCGAGCGAAGTTTGCGTTTCCATGGTTTTGGTCTTTGCTCCGGCGCCCGCCGTCACCGTTAAGGCGACTGTGGCCAGCGCCAGCGAAACAATCTTCATCCAGGGTTTCATGAATTCTTCTCTTTCTTCCACAGACGTGATGGATTTTGGCGGTGCCTGATTTGAGTTCTGACTCTTCGTTTAGCAGGCTGCTGAAAAACAAGGTGCATAGATCAAGAAATACAATACGATCCACGAAGTCACACGAACGAACACGAAATAACACTAAGAAAACCGCACCTTTTTCGAGTGACTTCGTGTTGCTTCGTGTAATTTCGTGGATCGTAATCACTTTTTCAGCAGCCTGCTAAACGGAAATTAGGTAACTCTCTGATTTTAGGATCAGTATCCAAGGGGGCTTTCCCGAAACGGCGCGTGGTTCGGCGAATTGCGACATTACGATTTGAAGATTTGGGATACCGCACAAGCAAAACCGGGTAGCAGCGCGGAGGTGATCTCATCCGCGTCTTTCAGCGTGGACGCCGGCTCAAGGCCGCCGGCATTCAGGCGATAGATCTCGACCGCGCGATTTTCTGAATCCAGGATCCAGTATTCGTTTACGCCGTGCTTTGCATACAACTGTCGCTTGGCGATCCGGTCGCGGGCGACGTTTTCCTTGCCGGGAGAGAGGATCTCAATCACGATTTCCGGAGCCGCTCCCAGCCGCACGCCGGAGATTATTTTGGCGCCGCGTTCGTGCGTGAAGAAGACGATGTCGGGGATCACACCGCTGTATTCGCTGAAAACCAGACCAGGTGTGGCGATCACCTGCCCGATTGGATTTGCCTCCAGGTATTTTTTGAACTGATAAAAAATATTTCCAGAGACCGACTTGGTGCGGAAGATCGGGTGCGCGCGACACAAACAGTTCTCCTTCTATGACCTCATAACGATTGCCGTCCTCGGGCATACAGTCGAGGTCGTCAACAGTCATTAGTGGGTCAATTCGGGCGGCCATTTGCACCTCCGTGAAGGACTATTAATTGCAGCAATGGTACACCATGATGAGTGCAGTGCAGAACCGCGAGCGGTAGCGAACGGCTTGAATCCGTGGCAACAGCGCTGGTGACTTAATCGGCCGACCCGGTCGCTACCGCTCCCGGTTCTGTAACGTCACTGCCGGTTCTTGAGAATCTTCACAAACGATCCGGAGCGCAACTCGTCGCGCGTCAAACTTGAAAGCCGCAACGCCTCTGCTTCAGTCAGTGCGCCGCAGTTGGTGGCGCGAAGAAAGTAGTTGAGCAGGCCCTGTCCCGTGGCTGCGTCGTCAAACACGTCACCGACCAGAGTGGCTTTGGCAGCCTTCTCGACAAAGTTGCGCAGTCTTTCGGAAGCCGCGTCCAGGCTCTGCAGAAAAAACGCATAGACCGCGGCGTAACGCGTGGGCAACTGCGCCGGATGCAGATCCCAGCCCTGATAAAATCCACCAACCAGCGAGTGTTGAATGTGATCATAGTGGAGCTGCCAGGCGCGGTGCACTACATGTTCGTTTTGCGCGATCTGATCCTGTGTGAGGACTTGACCCTCGGCGGCGCGGTGCGGGGCCACAGGCATGATGTTGGTGGCGCCGTCTGACAACCAGATGCCGGTACCGGCAAACGAAACCTGCATCATGCTCTTAGCAAAGTCACACGCCGGATGCATCATGTGCTGATGTGCGGCTGTGATGCTGCAACTGGCCGTGTAATCGTAGGTGCCGAAGTGCGCGGCCGTGCAGCGTCCACGCGCCGCCTTGAGTAGCAATGGCAAATTAATCTCGCCGCGATTATTGATTACAGACTGCGTGGTTTCGATCATCATCTCCAGCTTCAAAGACCCTGAGGCCAGACCGTTGCTTCTTTCCAACTCATCGAAGAGATCCGCAAGCAACGTCACTTGTTCCGGAATCGTGATCTTGGGCAGCGTAACCACGAAATTATCCGGCAACTTGCCTCCGGTTTTTTCCAGCAATGTCGAAACAAAAATGTCGAGCGTGCGCACGCTGCGCTGTCGCAGCTCTTCGGTAAGAGGCTTGATGCGAATACCGATAAACGGCGGCAGACTGTTGTTGGCCATTCCCGCGGCAACTTCCATTGCTCCCTGGGCCGCGTCTTTGTCTTCTTCGGCGTCGGGTCGATTGCCGTACCCGTCTTCGTAGTCGATGCGGAAATCCTCGACCGGCTCGCGTCGCAGTTTCTCAAGCACACGCTGGTA
>Ga0179594_10000054_pt1 | contig 47954 bp, 34 predicted proteins | sample CZOMad1_1_08_16f_FD_148625 | JGI IMG/M metagenome (GOLD analysis project Ga0179594, IMG submission 148625) | Vadose zone soil fungal communities from Angelo Coast Range Reserve, California, USA - CZOMad1_1_08_16fungal (Illumina Assembly) | ecosystem: Environmental > Terrestrial > Soil > Vadose...
TATTCCTCCTTCATCTTTACCTATGATATGTCTTCCTAATCCCTGGTCAGATAATTTATTTGGAGGACATTTAGAGAATAAATTTGAACAAAAAAGTTTAATTACGGGATCGTCTCATCATAAACATGTAGTTGAAAATAAAAAAAGTTTGTATATAATAAATCAATGCGAGTTTCTAAAATTATTTAATATTAGCCAAGTATTTACTCTACACTGTCATGGAGCTAAGTAAATCTGTAAGTTAAAAAATTATCGTTAAAAGATAATAGATCTAAAAGATAAATCTAAATTTTTTTTAATTAAATATACCTGATAGAAAACAAATTGGCTTGTTGCTTACTTTGGGAGTAAGATCTTGCTCGTTCGAACCGAGCCTATCAGATTTAGATATAATAAATATAATATAGATTTAAAAAAAATATAATATAAATTAAGGCCTAGCCCGTAAAATTTTTACTTTTTTATAATAGGGGAGGAGTGGAGGCAGAGATATAATATAAATATAAGTACTTAAAAAAGATTATTAAATTTTTAAGAATATTTTTAATATATTTAAATAGAGTAGACTCCTTCTAATTTAACTAATAAATAAATTTTAAATTAAGGTTCTAAATTAAAGAATCCGTAGGGGGGAATAGGATAAATAGTTATTAAATTTAGAAGTGATAACACCACTTAATGGAAGGACAATCAGCAATCTATTTATAATTGATAATTTAACTTAATTAAAGGAAATGGAAGGTTATGGCTTTTCTTTAGTTGAAGTTTCACCCCTTGTTTATCTTAGATATAATCCCTAGTTTTATTTCTTCATAGTTTTTAGTAATGATTCAATCTTTATGAGAGTTTTGTGGAGGGGAATTATTTTAAACTTAAAAATTTTACCATTTATTTAAACTGGAATAATAGGTAACCAGATCAAATAAATCTGCCTCTTTTCTTAAAATAAAATTTAAAAAATATTAAAAAATATGACAAAAACCAAAACCAAAATTTAAATCATAATAAAAAAAAACAACCAAAATATTTTACAAAATATTCGCTGCTTTTTTAATGTAAGAAAAATTAATAAATTTTATCATTTTATTGCTTCAACTTACTTTAAAACGAATAATACTCTTTTTGATTTAGATCTTACATTAAGTAGATTAGAATTTCTTAAAGTTAAAAAATTAATTTTAGTTCATATTTCAGATGAGTCAACGACAGAATCTAAATCATATAAAGTAGGAAATTCTTTATATTCTGATTTTATTGTTTTGGATTGTTCGGTTGATAATCATTAATTTATTTATTTTTAATTAATAATAAAGATAATGGTAGATTTATGATTTTTCATTTTAGAAATAAAAATTGGAATTAATTATTAGCTAATTTTAGAATATTTAATATAATAATTAGTGGTGGGTGGTTCTGTTACTAAAAGACATATTCTTTCTCCGGTTCAGCTTAAACTTTCTCAATTTTCATTTTTGCAGAGGGTATAACTTCAGCAAATATTGTTGAATAATTCCGTTTAGGTATAGATTCTGAAAGTAAACCAATTTTGGATTTTACATCTAAACAAAGTAGGTGATGTTATTGATAATATACATCAAGTAATTAAGTTACCAAAATCGATTGACTCAATTAATAATGAGTCAATTAATCCTATAATTAATAATGACCCGATTAATCAGTCCGTGACGGAGCCGTACCGATAAGTTAAAAACGAATCTGTAATTTTAAATTCTATCCCTCAGGGGCACAATAATTCTTCTTTATTTTCTAATAAAGCTTATAGTAAAAATAATCCGTTTACTGTTTTACAAAGGGCGGAGTCAGATAAAGAGATGATAATATCTTTTAAATTTAAAAATTAACTTACTTAAAGATACTTACTTTTTTAATAATAATAATAATAAATAATATATAAGGTAAGTAAAAGCTAAAGTTAATCGTAAATATTCTTAAACATATAATAATATAACAAATGATAAAGCTTCTTAATAATAAACTTAAGTTTAAAGAAAAATATTTAAGTCTCCACAAAAAATTTAATGTAAATCCTAAAAACTTTAATAATATTTTAAAAACAATAATAATAAATCTTTACGACTATTCTTATAATTTAAATAAGTTTTTAAAAAATAAGCTTACGTTAATTTTTAAAAATATACTTTTTATAATAAAAGGATTTTGTAATTATTTAATATATCTAAATATAAAACTACCCAAGATTATTTCAGAAAGTTTTATACGTTCAAAGACATTTTACTTTAAATCAAAAGCTATTTCAACGTCTATAAACAGTGCAGGTTTATTTAAGGTTAAGGATGTTTATTTATTTTACAATAATACAAGTAAACTTGGGCGACGTAGGTCTAGTAATTTATCTCCATTAAATTTACGTTTATCTAGCACTTCAACTATTTTAAAGGGTGGGCGAAGTCAAATAGTAACTTTTTTAATTCCAGCTCGATCTTTTACTACAATTAATAGATCTAGTGTTATAATACTTAGTAATTTTTCTAATACGATGTTAAAAAGAGATATGGACCAATCACACCCTTATTTTTTTCATTTAAGTAGCTATAATTTTTTTACTGGCACTAATTCTTTTGGTGAACATCGAAATATCAAAGTATATCCAGAGTCTATTTATTTTCCTCCTAAACCTATTAAATTTTTTAATACTTATACGGACAAAGAAAATAGGGAAATTTGTATAGATACTACTACTAAAGAGTGGACATCTTCGCACGTGCACGTTAATAAGAGAGATATAGGCTTCACCTCCCTTTCCTCCTTCGAAAAAAATAAAAGCGGTTCAAATCCCTTTGGTAAGTTAGAGGGTGCCAGAGAAAAAAATATAAATAAAGGAAAATTAAAATTATCTCTATCTTCTGACTCTAATATAAAAAAATCATTTAAGAAAAATATATCATTAAGAAATTGGGGCCAAGAAAAAAATTGGTCAAAAAAAAAAACACAATATTCTAATTTAGGAATTTATAAACCGCAAGTCTCAGATAAAAAATGGTTCTCTTTTTTAGATAAAATAAGACAAATTATAAAATCAAAATATGTGTTTAATGCTTTTTTAGCTAGCTCTCAATCAATAAATTATAATTTTAATAAAAATTTTAAGAAAACAGATTTAAATTCTATTTATAAAATTTTAAAATATTTTTTTACATCTCTTTCAAGTTTAATAAGTAAACCTGTATTTCTATTTTCTTCTGATAAAATTAATATTAGACTCTTTTATTTTATAATTCCTTCTCTTCCTAAATTAAAAAAAGAAAGAAAAATAAACAAATTTATAAGAAATAAAGGTAAATTATACGAAGAAAAAAAAAATAGAAGAGAATTTAGAAAAATAATGAAAAATTTTAAAATTAAACTATTTATAGCTAGGTGGAAGGAAAATAATAATTTAATACGTCTTCCTAATTTACTTGACACTGTTTCTAATTTTATTTCTTCTTCAAATCAGTATAGTGATATTCCAATATCCTTTTTACCAAATCAAAAAACTTCCACGATTAGACCTCTTATTGCTAAGGTTTACAGTATGGTTCCTGTAATTTCATCAAATACAACATATAAAGTTCAGACTGCTGATATTTCTAATTTAAATGATAGACATCTTGAATCTATAGGCCTTTTAAATAATATTGTATCTAAAAAAAAAATAGAAGGGGATTTAATTGAGTCTAAAAGAGAGATAAAATTTAATAAGATTGAACAAGAAAAAAAATTTTTCATTTCTCCAAGTAACTCGTATACATTACTTACGCAACTTGCTGAAGGGTCTTACCTTAATGTGCCTGTACATAATGGAGTAGGTGATAAGTTTAGTGAAGTTGAATTAAAGGAAGCTGTAAGCTCTTATCCTTTTTACAAAGTTGAAGAGGGAGGGAGAAGCGATAGCTTGAAATATAAAAATCTTTTAAATGAAGGCTTTAAAAGTCTACAATTATTAAAAGATAGGAATATTTCTACAATGGTTTCTTTAAATAAAGATAAATTAAAGTATTTAGTTTTTATTTTAGAAAAAGTATTTAATAAAACAATTATACTAGATTTAGTTAGATTAAAGTATCCTTATCATGAAAGTAATATCCTTTCACAAATATTAGGTTTAAGTAGTAAAAATAAAAACTTTAGAAAAATGATGAGAAAGTTACTTTATACTGCAACTATTAAAAATCCTACAAAAATGATTAGAAAACAAAATTTTTCTATTATACCTTCTTACTTATCAGGTATTAAAGTTAGATTAGCAGGACGTCTTATTACACAAAGAGTTGTACCAAGATTTACAGTTCAGTCTATTCAAATAGGAAGTTTAGCTAGAGGAAAAATTAATTACGTAGATACCTCTAGATTTACTCATAAGAATAAAAGAGGTGCCTTTAGTTTTACAGTTACAACTAGTCATATTTTTGAAAATTATAAATAATAATGTTTTTTTAAGGTTAGGTTATTTGCCTCTATCTTATCATTTTTTTATTTTATTATTTCAATTTTAGAGTTGTTTAAAGTTAACTTATTAAATGCAAAAAATTTAATTTTATTTTATAATTTATATCCGTGATATATTTATATAATCCACTTTTATGATCTTTTATTATAAATTATTTTTAAGATAAAAGTGAGTTAAAAGTTTTCTTATATTCTGCGAAGTTAATTATTTAGTAAGTACATATTTTTAGCACTTAATAAAATGAATAATTTGTCTAATCCTTTAACTTTATTTATTCTTTATTAAAAAAAACTATTTTTCTCCTTATAAATGCTTAGCCTTGACTCAGTATCGTTAATACTTAAAGGAAGGTTGGAGAGCTATGGAAAGGGTGCTAGAGAGAGTGTAAAATATTCATATTAAAATATATTATTTTAATCTTTATAATACTAGAAGCCCTGATCTTCTGCCCTTTTGGCCAAGCTTTGGGGCTTGGAATAAGGCTTGCGGCTTTCCTGAAAGATAGAGGCAGGGATAAAAAATGTAATTATTTTCCTTTTTTACTAAATTGAAGCGATAGAATGTAAAGGTTATTTATTTAAAATTTTATTAAAAAAAAATTTAGACGCTATCACATAATTGTTTAATTTTTTATAATGTTAGCAGCAGCAAAATACATTGGAGCTGGTTTAGCCACTATTGGTCTAGCCGGTGCTGGAGCGGGTATTGGAGTAGTTTTCTCTGGACTAGTTACAGCTACAGCTAGAAATCCTGCATTAAGACCTCAATTATTTGCTTACGCAATTCTTGGGTTCGCCTTAGCAGAAGCTACTGGATTATTTTGCCTAATGATGGCTTTCTTAATCCTTTACTCATAATAAGAATAAATCAAATTAAAATATTTATATAATATGCTTATCTTAACTTTATTTTGAGTAATCTATCTTAATGATACTTAAAAGCAATCAGGTATTTATGTATTTATTTTATTTTTATTTTTACTTTCCCATTTTCGATTATGGGCGGGAAAGTAGTTTCTTACTTTGATTTTTTTAATTCTATTATTCTATTTATGATTTAACCCCTATATAGGTTTTATTACTAATTAAAAAAAATAATTCTTCTCATTTAGGTAAAAAAAAAGATGATACTCATATAATATTTTAGTCAAATAAGGTCAAAGTATTAAAATAAAGATTTTTTCCTATTCTCCTCTAAAGGGCGCCCCTTTGGACAGGGGAGTGAGGAGGCGAGGTTATTTTTTTTTAATCACGACCATTTTATTTTTTAAAATATAGAGGTTTATATTAATTTTATATGATACTTAGGTTAAAAAAGTAGAAGTAATTTTATAATTATTTAGTACTAATGTCAAGTTTCTGAAAAATGTTAACATGATAAAGAAAAATGGCAGATTTAGTTTTAATTTAACATCCTAAATTGTATATATTTAAAGATTTTAAGTTACAAAGTAGAAAGTTATTTTTTTAATTTAGGTCCTTTTTAAATTAGATTTTTTTAATGTATTCTCTGAATATGTTTATGAAAAAGATTGTAATGCTAGACTAGTTATAAGTTTATTTTTAGACTAGACTTTTATGTTTAACCCACTGCCTCTCTATATCTTAAGTGATAAAAGGCCACTTTTTCTGCTTTGGCTAAGTTTTTAGGCTAGGCTAAAGGCAACGGGGGGGGGGGAAAAGTGGAATGGCAGTTGATATTTGAGTTCTTTACGATTTTTGCTTTTTCTATTTTAATTATAAATCTTTTAGTTTAATTCTATTAAGTTTTTAAGGCTAATAAGGTATTAGAGACTGCTACACAAGCTACCACTATTATAGGTTTAGGATTACAGACATATAGATTAAAACAAACCAAAAGGATAAAAAAATCAAGATTCTGGTTCAAATTCTTATATAAATACGAACTCTTATAAGAGTTCGTATTTATATGCCCTGTTTACCAAAAGGGATGGATAGAATAAATCCTTATTACCACTTCTTCATATTAGAAAAAATGAGTTGAACTTTGAATCTAGTTAAAATATTTCTTCTCCAAAAGGCCAAAAGGGCGGCAATTCTTGCAAGGGTATGACTTATCTCTCTTAAAAAATTAAGGCGTGAAGCCAGTGCAACAGTACTTCCTTTTTTAGGTATAACGTTATCTAAGAGTGCTTCAAACTTTTATAAGTACGTTTATATTGTATTAGGATAATCTATAGCAAATTCTTTTAATTAATGTGTTAAGGTACTTAACAGCTGTACGTTAATTATAAATCTCTAAATTTTAAATAAAATATCCTAAATTATCATTTTTTTCCAAAAGAGCTATGTCATTAATTTATGTAGTTTATTCAAGGTATTCTTTGTTTAATATCTATCCTGATGCTAATCATAATAGCTTTATCATTTATTTAATAAAATTAATCGAAATTTTTACTTATTTTTTACTTTTAATAAGGTCGGAAGGCATATATTGATTAAAAGTAAAAAATAATTAATATAAAAAGAAAGGTAATTTAAATTAAAATAGTAATAGTATTTAATTTTACCAGTTTTAGCTTTCAAGTAATCATCATCATGATGATGATTTTAAGTGATTATGATTACGATCAATTAATTTATTTTTATTTATGAATTATCCCATATGAATACTTTATTTTTAATTTGTCTTAAATCTTTTAATTTAAATATATTAATTATTTTTTTAATTTATTTATTAAATTTCAGGTCTTTGTCAATAAGATAAAATTAAAGAGTTCTTTTTTTATGAAGAGATGGCTCTTTTCTACAAATGCCAAAGATATTGGAACACTTTATTTAATTTTTGCCGTTTTTGCTGGTATTTTTTTTATATCATGCTTGCACAATATCTATATATATGCTGGGAACTTTTATGTAAGGTATCAGCAAGTAATTTATTAAATGTTTATACAATAGATAATTACTTCAGAGATTATACTATAGATTTTTTAAATATTATAGACCAATCTGGTATAGATTTTGATACTATACTTTCGTGTGTTTATTTAAATACGTCCTCTTAGGTTTAAAATAAAGGCTCTACCTCCACAAGTTATAATTTAAAAGGTCAATTAGGTTTTTACTTGGTTGGTTTAATTTAAGCTGAGGGTAATTTTTTTATATCTAAAGCGGATACAAATAATACACCTACTGTAGCTATAAGTTTTCATATTAATGATTTAAACTTTGCCAAATTTTAAGAGAAAAAATTAGGTTACGGTTCTATTCAAATGGATAACTTCTCACTTCAAGCATTTAAATTAGTAATAATAAATAAAGAGGGTATATTAGATATAATTTCATTAGTAAATGGAAAATTTAACCTAATATAAATAAATTACATTCTTTAATAGACTTCATAAATAGTGATCTTACTAAATATAAATTAAATCTAGATCCGATTAAAAATTCTATCTTTATCCTAAAAGGATGCTAGTTGTATAGCTGACAATAGTTGGTTAGCAGGGTTTTAAGCTGGATATTGCTAGTCTTGGTGTTAGAGTGACAGAAAGTTCTGTTGCTTCATCAAAATAAAGTAAGTTTATCTTTTGAATTGGTTCAAAGTAGATTAAATTTTAAACATTTTCAAGCTTATAAGCCTATTATGGAATTAATTTAAGCTTTTTTATTATCTAATCTTAGCTTACACAAACTCTCTAAATTTGATAGATCAGGTAAACTAAATGCTTTTAGATCTAGAATTATTAGTATGAAAGGTGCTGAAGTAGTTTTTAATTATTTTTATTTTTCTAAGCACCCTTTATCTAAACAATTGGACTTTTTAGATTGGAGTGAATGTTATAACCTTATATTAAATAAAGCTCATTTTTAGATTAATGGACCAGAAGGATTAAATAAGATAAAATTTATAAAATCTGGTATGAATACCGGTCGTAAAATTTTTAAATGGGATCATTTAAGTAATATGTATTTAGTTAATAATTACACTAAAGCCCTATAATTTTGAAAAAAAAATATAATCCAACCTTAATTTAAAATATATATACATAAACTGGTTTAATAATCTTTAATATCTTAAAGGTAAGATAGTTATTTTACTTATTTATTCACATCTTTATTTAGTTTTGTTTCCTAGTATAATAACTAAAAAAGGAATAAACCACTAATACTAATTGTTCATTTCCATAAGAAAATTGTTTAATTTATCTTCTATTTATAAATAGGTTAAGGTAAGCAGGAAGGTAATTTAGACTCTGTAACAATGAAACAAGGTAGATGGATAACGAATAAAATATATTTTAAATTTTAAGGAACAAAGATGATTGGAACAGCTTTTTCTGTTTTGATTAGATTAGAATTATCAGCTCCGGGAGTACAGTTTTTACAAGGAGATCACCAATTATTTAACGTAATTATTACAGCTCACGCATTTATCATGATTTTCTTTATGGTCAAATTTATTTGCACTACTAGTATAAAACTTATAAATAATATATGTTATGTTATTTTTTCATATGTAAATTTTTGGTTACAAAATCCTTATTTTTATATGTTTTTTAATTATTTAATTTCTTTCTCAGACAAGTGAGAGTTAGAAATGCATGCTCCTTATTTTTCTACCCATGTTTCTTGATTGTCTACTTTACCTAATAGTAATAGTAATAGTAATGGAAGTGAGAGTAATTTAAATAATAAAAATGAGTTTTACCAAAAAAATACGAATAAAATGAATAGTTTAGAAAATTCATTGTCTTACTCTTATAAAAAAGTGATGATATTAGATCCATTTAATAATCGTTCCAAAATAGCGGAGGTAGCTAAAGGTGCTAAAGGTGTTTACATTTTTGAAGTAGCGGAAAGTAATAATATATATGTAGGTTCTTCTATTAATCTATATAATAGAGTTTGTTCTTATTTTATGCTTTCTATTTTATCTAAGTCTGATCGGCGAGTCCTTAGATATTTTAATAAGTATGGTTTTAAAAATGTGACACTAACTCTTTTAATACTAGAACCATCTAGTACTTGGGATAAAGTAAAAAAATTAGAGCAAAATCATATCGATTTAATTTCTCCAAATCTTAATGTAGACTTAGTAGCCGGAGGTTATAATGGTTATCATACTCCTATGTCTTTAGAAGCTCGTGAAATTCTTCGAAAATTACGAGGGACACCTATTTATATTTACGATACTTTTACTAAATCACTTATTTTTTTATTTGATTCAAAACAATTATTATACGATATAATTGGAATTCATCATGTAACATTAAATAATTGTATTAATAATGGTAAGTTATACTTGAATAGATTTTTTTTATCTCTAGATATAATTTCAGAGTTTCCTTATGAATCCATAATAACTTCAAAAGAATTAGTTTTATTAATAGGGAAAGTTCAAGATAAATATCTTCCAAATCAACCTGCTAGTAAAAAAATTTTAGCTGAGAATATTCTTAAACCAGATTTGACTCGAAGTTTTATGAGTATTGGTGAACTCGCTCGACAATTAAAAGGAGATAGAGGAACTATAAGAAATTATATTTCTGGAAAATCTACTGGTTTATATAGAAATCAATGGAAATTTACTATTATAGAGATTGATTCAAATAATACATAACATAATACATAACATAAATTTTTATTTTATACTTATTGGCAATGGCATGGCCGGGATACGTAGTAATATGTATCTTTCTTCTAGCTATTTGCTGGAACACCCTTAGAGTTTTACTAACTAGGTCTACCTAAAAGTAGAAAACAGTAACATAGTAAAAATTGGGCAATCAGCAGGAAACCAAAAGACCATATTAGTAAATGTTTCCCTTGATTTTTATAAAAAATTAGTTGTATAAAAAAAAAGTATACACGAAATGTTCTTAAAATTTAAAACTTTCTTTTATTTTAATTAAAAATATTTTGGCTTTTTACAATAGGGTTCTAAGTAGGATCCTCAGAGACTATACGCAAGATATCCTTAAAGGATAAAGAGATAGTCCGACTCTATTAGAAATATTAGAGAATAAACGTATGCCTGCAATGGTTGGTGGATTTGGTAATAAAAAAATTTTTTTTTTAATTCAAATTTAATTATATTATGTTATATTCTATTTGATTTTTACTATTATTCTTTTTATTATGAATAGCTAGATTATTCAGAGAAAAGATAAATTAAAAAAATCTAAATTTTCTTAAATCTTATCTTAAAAAAATAAAATAAAAATGATAGTAATAATAGAAGCAGAAGATATAAATATAAATGATAAAACTAAAAAAAACAAAAGTTGCCGTAATATATTGAAAAATATATTATTATAATAACACTTTATGCGAGAAAGCTTAAATTTTAAAACAATTGTTATATATAATAATTTAATTCTATTTTTATTTATAAAATTGTAAACTCTGAATAGTTTGTAATATAAGTTTTAAAATCAAATTATTTAAAGAAAGATATTAATTTTATATCTTAATTTATTTTTTTTTTAATCTGAATAAGAAAAGTTAAATTATATTTTATATTAATAAATAATTGTTATATGTTTTATATTTATATAAATATGAATAAGTAAGTTATTCGCAGGGTCTAAATAGATACATATGATCCTTAGAGACTATACGTGTAACACTCTGTATTAATAAATTTTTATAGTAAATTAAAATATATAGAAAATTTAAATAAAAAAAGATCCTTTGTCTTTATCTTTTTTATAATTAAAATAAGATAAGCCTTTTACCATAAAGGATAAATGGTTTATCTTAATCGTCATCGCTTAATAAAGAAGATAAAGATTCCCCTTCTCATCTTTTTTACCTTCTCCTAATTCCCCCCTGCCCAAAGCGCCTTATCTTTTCGCTCTGACCTTGGCTAAAAGGATAGGAAGGTAAAAGGCGCTTTGGGCAGGAAAATGAGATTAATAGAAAAAGAAAAAAATTTTTATAACAAAGTTGAAAAAATAGTCCTAAATTTAATTATGATTATTTATAATCATAATTAATTAAGAACATTTATTTTTTAGTATTAACCTTTTCAAAATTAATTAGAAAAACTATAGTAAGATTAAATATTAAATTAACACAATTATTTATGTCTGAAAATAAGTTCATTATATCAGGCTTATTAATAAATCTTGATAGTGATACTATTAATTTAAGTATGAATAATCAATTAAAATTTTTTATTTTACTCATATTTTTTTTACTTATTTGTTTTTTTGCATTAATAGAAAAATTTTTACAAAGTTCCGATAAACCAAAAAATTACAGTAATTATTATTTATCTGGTATAAAAATTAATAGTAATTTAGCTAAAATGTTTACTATATTAGGTGGTGCTGCAGGAGTCGGAAGATATCTTCAAGGTAGAAATGAAATAACTAAAGTTCAAGTGTATGATGAATGTATAAATATTACCAAAGAGGCTAAAAAAGAAGTAGAGCTACAAGAAGATTTAATGGAAAATCTTCGAACTAAATCTTTATCTTTGTTGGCTAATTTTAAAGAATCATTTGAAAGAATGGAGGAATATCGAGTAAGATCTGAGAGCCTAGTAGAGAATAATTCTGTTTTAAAAGAGGAAGATTCTGAGTTTCTAAATAATATGCATGATTACTATAAAAAGGCAATAGCTAAAGAAGAAAAAACAGCTACTAGTATTATTGAAGAGCTTCAAAGTATTTATAATTGGCAAGATAAAGGGAATAAATTAGTAAGTTCTAATTGGTCCGATGTTTTTAATAATATGTCTAATGAACAAATAGGTGCTTTTTCTAATTTATTATTTTGTCAAGTGATATTAGCTTCTTTAATTTCAATTATTTTTGTTTTTTTTGGTGAATATTTAATATCTCGTTTTAAACTAGAAACTCGTTATCCACGTTTAGCTAAATTTATTCAATTACGACGGAAATTTCAACGATATTATTTAATTTTAAATATTTTTTATATAGTAGTAGTCGTTCTAATACAAATATATGTAGATATAATAATACTTTTTACTTAGAAACCAAAAATTATTGCCAATTTTTCCTTCTTATTTTTTCTTCAATTTATTTTTTTATTTTATTAAAATTAGGATAAATATAATAATAAAATATACTGTGGCAGAACTAGAAGCATAAGTTTAAACATTGTAATATTTTTTCTTTTGATTAATCAATAGATTATTTAATTTTTTAGATAAATTAAAACTAAAATAGAATTTTTGTGTAATAAAATTTTTCTTAATTCTTAATTATTGGTCATTTATTTTTTATGCATTAAATAGAGTGAAAATATAGTCCTTTCATAATTTAAAGGTTATGAATTAATGAACTATTTTGTACCTGTACAAATTGGAGCTCCGGATTATAAATTAAACAAAATTTTTAATATTTCTATCTATAGGCTTCCAACTAAAGGTATAGCAAATGATTTTATACCTTTTCAATTTTTTAATTTTAATACAAATTATTCTGTCTGCCTTCAGTGTCGGTCTTTTTTAAGATATAGTGCCTCCGTGCAAAGAAACACAAGCTTTAAAGGAGAAAATAGTCATATTCTATCACCAAATGACAAAACATCTCAGTCAATAGCAGAACCATTTAACATTAGAAAACTAGGTCCTTATTTAGCCGGCCTATGGGAAGGTGATGGTCACCTTTCTAATATTAATAGTAAAGAAAATAAAAAAATATATCCTTATTTAGCAATAACATTCCCACTAAAAGATGAGCCTTTAGTATCTTATTTGCAAAGCTATTTAGGTGGAAATATTCGACGTAAAGATAAAGAAAATGCTTTAGTATTAATAATTGGTTCTAGACAAGAATTAATAAATATTGTTCAAATTATGAATGGTTACTTACGTACACCTAAACTTTTTGAATTTAATAAATTAATAGAATGGTTAAATAATAGCTCTAATCTAAATATTAAATTATACTCTGAAGATTACAGTTTACTTGAATCAAATGGTTGGTTAGCGGGTTTTTTTGATGCCGATGGGTCTTTTAAGGTAAGATATACTGAACAAGTCATAGAATTTAATAAAGTAAAACGTAAAGGAAGAATAGAGGTGCGTATTTCTATTGAACAACGAAAGTTTCATCCTAAAACGAAAAGACCTTTTGAGACTATAATGCGTTCAATATCTGACTTTTTTACTGTCAAGTTAAATACCTCTTGTCATAATGTTGACAAAAGTTATTTTGTTATAGAAGTAACAAGTTTATCTAAATTAAAAAAATTTTGCCAATATTTAAATAAATTTCCTTTAATCACTAGTAAAAAAAACGATTATAAAGACTGGTTAATAGTTTATGATATGATTAGTTTAAATGAACACCTTACTAATGAAGGAAGACTTAAAATTAAAAGAATTAAAAATCAAATTAATAAAAAGCGTACTGTTTTTGATTGGGAGCACTTGAAATAAAATAAAAAAATAAAATAGTCCTGTTTATGATAATCTTATAAATATAAATTAGGTAAATTGCAAAAAAAACTTTATTAAAGTCAATTTGCAGCGAAGTCTAATTTAGCATTATATATAATATAAGAAATTTTTTATATAAAATTAGAAACGTTCAACGACTAGAAAGTGAGTAGTGTTAACAATAACTTTCCACGAATACCTAACGGTTTTAGATTTTTTCTATTTATCCGATAACATAGTCTGAACCTAATAGTAATATTAGGAAACAAGGATAAAGAGCCTTGTGATAACAAAAATTGATGGCGTTCCCAAGATTAAATAATGTTTCCTTTTGGCTTTTACCACCTTCACTTATTTTACTATTAGTAAGTTCATTAGTAGAAAATGGTGCTGGTACTGTCATATCCTGTGCCAGCTCAAAATATAAACTTACGCTATTTGCTAGAAGGCAAATTTAAATCAGATTTTATGGTACTAAATTTTATAAAATTTATGTCAAAAGCCATCTCTTTCTGTTTTTGTTACTAGCAGGAAAATTACATTTTCTTTAGAGACTGTACGTGTAATAATTAAATAAATAATTAAAGAAATAGTCCGAATTAAAAATAAAAAATTTTAATTTTTAAATCTTGACAGGCTCATTATTATATATGTCTCTTTTTATAGGAAGTACTCCTTTGGGTCTTTTATTTACTTCCGGTAACAGAGCTGATCTACTTAAGAGTTCTGTGCTCGTCTCAATAGATGAGAAGTTAAGTTTTTACCTAGCTGGATTAATAGAAGGTGATGGAAGTATAAAAATACCTAAAACTGTCAGATCAGAAAAAGGTAAAATAGTTTATCCTTCTGTAACAATAGTTAGCCAAAGATTTACCTTTAGCTAAGATTTTAACGGATATACTTAAAGGTACTGTAAACAAAGGTCAAGGTAATTATTACGTATTGTCTATTTATAGCCTTTCTGCTTTACACACTTTTGCTAAATTAGTTAATGGTAAATTTAGAACTCCAAAATTAGAGGCATTACATCGTTTTATAACTTGGATAAATAATTATGGCAAATTTGAACACTTAGAACTATTACCTGTTGATGATTCAAATCTTAGATCTAATGCATGGCTAGCAGGTTATGCCGATTGTGATTCTAATTTCCTTATTTCCTTTTCTTCTGAACTTGGAATAGCAAATAATATTCATTTAACTTTTAGTTTATCTCAAAGAAAAGACTATCATCGTTCTTCTTTAGTTGGAATAAGTTACTTTCCTATTCTTTATTTAATAGCTACGGCGTTTAAAACAAAACCTATATATTTAGTTGGAATAAATTACTTTCCTATTCTTTATTTAATAGCTACGGCGTTTAAAACAAAACCTACATATTTTGAACGAAAACGGGAGAGTACTAAGACTGGTTTACACTTTATTGAAGAAGGATATTTGGTTACCGCTAAATCTTTAGCTTCTAGAATAGAAGTTATTAATTATTTTACAAATTTTCCATTATTATCAAGTAAACGTTTAGATTATTTGTATTGACTTAAAGCTCATTAATTTTTAGGTGCTAAACTTTATCGTACTAAAGAAGGTACAGCCAAATTACTAAAGTTAAAATCTTCGATGAATCGTCAACGGACTAATTATGACTGGAAACATTTAGATATCTTTTTGAAGACTAATCAATAATTTAATAATTTTTTTTATTTTTAAATTTGACTGGATGGACGGTTAATTATAAGCTGTCTTATTATAGTAATATAGTATTTATTAAACTCTACTCGATGCGAAAAATTCTTCTACTCGGAGGTAAATGTTCATTGTTCTTCTACTTGTATAAGCAAAGGAGTTTTATAATAGAAAAAATGTTACTAACATGGAGAGAATTCGCCTGGTTAAGAGGGTTTAATAACTTATTACCTTTTATCCATCAGAGACTTAACGTAGAGCATCTTATTTCACAATTTTCAACATTTAATATAAATAAAAATTCACTTTCTGAAAATAGAAATATTTTTCATCAATGGTTAGTAGGATTTACAGATGGTGATGGTACTTTTTCTATTGTACGTCAAAATAATAAATGGTCTTTAACCTTTAAAATTAGTCAAAGTACTTATAATTTAAGAGTCTTACATTTTATTAAAACTCAATTAAAGGTCGGAAATATTTATGTAGAAAAAGATGGTGCTCATGCTCATTTTAGAATACGAGATCGTATAGTACTAGAATCGTTCATTTTTCCAATTTTTGATAAATATCCTCTTCTTACTACTAAACAATTTCATTATAAAAAATTTAAAGAGGCTCATGCTATTTTATCTAATACTTCTTTAAATAAATTAGAAATAGATACTCTTATTTTCAATATTATTAATACTAAGCCGCCAGTAAATTATATTTCTCCAGCATGGCTATTAATAGAAAATAAAATCCATAATGTTGAGTCTGCTTTAAAAATTATGAGTAAGGCATGGTTAGTAGGTTTTACAGAAGCTGAAGGTAGTTTTTATTTAGTGGCTAAATCAAGTAATAGATTAGTTCATGCTTTTGAAATAACGCAGAAACTTGATCAAATAGTATTAATAGCTATAAAACATATATTAGGTATAAGTACTAATGTTAAAACAGTTAAAGCGGGATTTTTTTCTATTGTGACAACTAATTCTCGTGCTATTGAAAATATTATAAAATATTATAAAAAAACGATGAAGGGTATGAAATCATTAGAATTTCGTGTTTGGGAGCGATCTTATAAAAAACATAAAGGAGATTTTGAAGCTTTAAATAAGATACGTAATCAGATTCGAAAAATGAAAACTAATAAATACACACTGTTAGATATGAAAAGTAAATAAGATGAAGGAATAGTCCGATCTCTAGTGAGAATTAGAGTGTGTAATGATAGCATTCAATAAAAATAAGCAATTTAGCTTTATAAAAATTTGAATGTGAGATTACCAACATAAATGTTATCCACCATTAGCTTCAATACAATCTCATTCTGGAGGTTCTGTAGATTTAGCTATTTTTAGTTTACATCTTGCTGGAGTATCTTCATTACTTGGTGCTATTAATTTTATTACTACTGTAATTAATATGAGAGCAAATGGAATGAGTTTACATAAACTTCCGTTATTTAAAAAGTCTAACTTAACTAATATTAATCTAAATATAAATAACATTAAAAATCTAAATAACAAAAATAAAAAAATGGATAAAACTAAATTTATTGAATGGTTTGTAGGTTTTATAGATGGTGAGGGAAATTTTATGATAGGTTCAGATACTAGAGGTAAATCCACTAGGTTTAATTTTAGATTTATGATTGGCTTAGATGATAAACCTTTACTAGATTTTATACAGAATAATTTAGGAGTAGGAATTGTAAATACTAATAAAGATAATACTGTATCTTATTTTATTATTTCGGATACTTCGGTTCTTAAATCTGTTATTATTCCTATTTTTGATCAATTTTCTTTAAATACTTAAAATATACTTAGATTATCTCTCTTTCAAAGAAGCTTTATTGCTTGAATTACCTCATTTTTCTAAAACTTAAATTAGATTAAACCACATAAATAAAAGATTAAATCTTAAAAAAAATATGAATAAAACTCGTACAGTATTCGATTTAGCTTTCAAGCATATTAAAATTACTCCTTTTTGGTTATTAGGTTTATTGAAGCTGAAGGGAGTTTTTATTTAAGAATAAATACTCAAACACTTGTATTTTCTTTTACTTTAACCCAATCATAAAAGCAAAAGCCTGTTATTTAATAAATATTTTCCTTTTTAAAAAACATCTAGATCAATATAGTCTAATTAAAGCTAATAATACTAAATAATTCAATTTAAGTATAGAAAAGTCAAGGAATAAAGCTAAATCTAAGATTAAATTAGTGATTTTTCAAATTGATTATCTATTTAATATTTTTATTCCTTTTTTAGATTCTTTAGACTTTAAAAGTAAAAAAGCATTAGATTTCTCTGATTTTCAATTAATGACTACTTTAATTTATCAAGGAAAGCATTTGATACCGGAAATAAAGTCTTTTATTTTACAACTTTCTTATACTATGAAAAATTACAGATTGTCTACCAATAAGGATCTTAAAAATAACTCTTACGAGAGTAAAGAAAATTTGACAAATATGGATGATAAAACTGTTTTTTCTTCAACAAATATTTTTAAAGATAAATTTTTAGCTTTACCTCCATTGTTTGTTAAAAATAATGAAGGACAAATTATTAATATTAAAACGGGTGAAGTTATTAAGGATACTTTTGTAGTGGAAATATTAAGAACAAATAGTACGGTATGTATTTATCCTACAATATCAGATTGTGCTTCATCTTGTGATATATCTAGAACAATAATTTATGATAAATTGGTAAGTGGTAAATCTTTACCTGAAAAAGGTATAAGAAAAATAAGAAAAATCAGAGTTTATGATTGGAAAAAATAAAAGTCAAAGCTCTTCATCTAAAACAGGTAAAAATAGAGAATTTTTGGGTTTTTTTTTTAATTTTTTAATAAGTTTTATTATTTTTGGTTTATTTTTTATTTATATTTTTGGTTTTGTTCTTTTTTACTATTAATAATAATATAACGTTATTAATGTTATAAAAATGATTAGTTTATTTAAGTAAATTTATAGCGGTATTACTTATTAATTAGTAGGTAATATTCTTATTCCTAAATGTAGAAAGTTCTATTAAAATTTTAATACTTTTGCCTTTCGATGGTTTTAATTATAATTAAATTTAGTTTTTTTTTAATTAAAAAAATAGATTAGGTTCAGTGGCAGCATTATTACTTACAGCTACTTTGATAAGTTAAAATTTAAAATTTTAGATAATCTACAAGTAATCTTTTAATCTTTAGCTATTAATAGGATATTTTTAAACTTAAAATATCAGATCTTATTTTTTACTATTATTTATTTATTTAAAAACACAAAGAGTATAAAATAGTTATAAGATCATTACTTTAGAGACTATACGGAATAATCAAAATTAATTTTTGATAATAAATAGTCCGAATTTTAAAATAAATTACTTATAAAATATGTTATTTCTTTATTTTTAGAAGTGGCATCTTAATATCTTGTACTTTATTTAGATTTAGAAAAGTTCTTTATTGAGCAGCTTTTTATCGTGGTCCGCGGAGCCGCGGAGCGAGAGAAGATTTATAATATTTATTTTAATTTTTGTATTTGTTTGGGCTATATTTGTTACTGCCATTTTATTATTATTAGCACTTCCAGTATTAGCCGGTAAACTTAATGTTGTGCCGGCTTTAAATTTGGCTAATTGCTGGGAACTGTTATATAAAATAACACAATCAGCAGGAAACTTTTTAGATTTTAATCTATTAAGGATCTTCAGAGACTATACGCCAGAATTTATTTATTGTTTAAATTTATGCCTCCGGCCCTCTTTTGTCTTACAAGATACTAATAAAAAAAAAATCTAAATTTTCTTATTATTTAGCAGGTTTAATTGAAGGTGACGGGACAATAATAGTACCCCAGACTTAAATATCTATAAAAGGTCAGCTAAATTATCCTTCAATACAAATAGTATTTCATTTAAAAGATTTACCTTTAGCTTTATTAATCTAGAAAACTTTAGGTTATGGATCTATTTTACGTAAAAAAGGCATTAATGCTTATATCTTTACTATTAACAATATTGAAGGATTAATTTTAATAGTTCATTTAATTAACGGAAAATTAAGGACACCTAATATTTATGCTTTCCAAAATTTAATAGATTGGTTAAATAATCAAAACCTTAAATTAAATCTTAAAAAAGAAAAATTAGATAGTAGTTCTTTAATGTCAAATGGTTGGCTTTCAGGGTTTATTGAAGCTGATGGACATTTCTCAGTACGAACTTCAATGGGTTCTCGTACTCGTAGTCCTAAATTAGAATGTAAATTTGAATTATCTCAGAGACAAAATGATAAAAATGGTATAAATTCTCTTTATTTTTTAGAAAATATTGCTATATGTTTATTAACTGTAGTTAAACCTTTTAGAATTAAAAGTTCTAATCCACAATATAGAATTAGAACCATAAACTTAAAAGGTAATATTATCTTAGAAGAATATCTCTATAATTATCCTTTAGTTTTAACTAAATATTTAGATTATAAAGACTGGTTTAAAGTTCTTAACTTCTTTAAATTAGGTGAACACACTAATAAATCAACTATAGAAAAAATCATTTCTATTAAATCTAATATGAACGATAAAAGAACTATTTTTATTTGGGATAATTTACAAAATTTTTACAATTTAGATAAATAAGAGATAGTCCAAACTAATATGTGAATATTAGAGCGCTCACCTTGAGTAATTTAGAAATTTTTTTAAGGGTACTGTTATCCTTTTCTTACTTTTTAAAACCCCCCTGATAATCCCATTTTTAGCTTTTCCCTTTTTTTTTGGGAGGGCAACCTAAAATCTGGATAACTTAATAAGGGTAAGGATATTTTTAAATTTTATTAAATTTAATTAAATTTAATAAAATACCTATATTAAGTGTTAGGTTAAGAGAAGATAGTATTACATCTTAAAATATTAATTTATTTTTTTTTTACTTTGGAGTTAACTTAAAAAAGTTATCATATTATTTTATTAAAGTGAGACAATATAAAAGGCAATAACTATGCTTCTTACTGATAGAAATTTCAATACTAGCTTTTATGATCCAGCAGGAGGTGGTGATCCAATACTCGAATACCCAAAGGGCAGGGTGGAGTTTTAATTATTAATTTATTTTTAATACTTCGAAATGAATTTTATGCTGAAATTTATTAATAAAATATTTACTACATAAAGTAAAAATAATACATTTAGGATATAATCAGCAGGTGGTTTATTACCTCAACGACTATACATTCAAATTTCTAAAATTTAAGGAATAAGATATAGTCTTTTCTACTAGAAATTTATTTTTACATAAGTAGAAAGTTTTATAACAGTGCTATTAAATACTGGATCTTCAATTAAGTTTTAAAACTCTATTCAATTATCTAAAAAATCTACAATATTTAATTTTGATAAATTTAAACAGGAAATAGGAAAAAATATTTCTAATGAATGGTTAGAGTGTTAATAGGACTTTTTGAAGGAGATGGTACAATTATTTATCGTGATAAAGGTTTTATTTTTTGTATTTATTCTATTCATAAACTTACCCTTGAAAATATAAAATTAGTCTTGGGTTTTGGATTTATTATATAAAATAAAGAAAAAGAAAAATACACTTATTTAGTAGAAAAACGGGAAAATATCTTTTTAATACTTAATCTTTTAAATGGAAATTTAGTATTAAATCATAGATTTCATCAATTTATTTCTTTTTTAATCAAAAAAGGGAAAACCTTATTTTAAACAATTATAAATTAGTACTAATAATGTACTACCTTCTCTTAATGATGGTTGGTTTTCTGGATTTTTAGATGCGGAAGGACATTTAGGTCTTCCTATTGAATTAAATCGTAAATTTATTTCGCATTACATTTCAATAACTTTTGAAATAGGAAAAAATGGAGAAAAATGGTTATTTTTTACTTAAAAGAATTATTTAAAGGTGGGCTGCTTATTTTTACCTCTAAAACAAAAAGAGGAAATGAGTATAATCGTCTCATTTTTAAAGGTTCTAAATTAGGAAAAAATTCTGTAACTTTAGTCTTTAATTATTTTGCGCCTGTTAAAACTAAACTCACAGTTTATACTGAATGGAGAAATATTCATAAGTTATTATTATTAAAAAATCACTTAAATAAATCTAATTTACCTCATTTATTCTCACGTTGCGAAGCGCTTAATGCTAAAATAAATAACTTAAATAAGAATAAGTAGTTTTCGTTATGATAAAATTAAATTATATAGTAGAAAGTTATCAACATCTTTTCTCAATAACAATTATACAAAAATATCACAGAGGGCTTAACAATTATTCTTCAATAGCGATTAACAATGAACAATTTAAAGAATTTTATGAAAAATATGAAATAATGTTCCCGAATAATAAAAAAATATCTAAAGATTGATTAAATTGGTTTATAGGTTTTAGTGAAGGTGATGGTAGTTTTATTGTAGATAATAGAAATAATTTACAATTTGTTATTACTCAAAAAGATATTAAAGTTTTAGAAATGATTTTTGAAACTTTAAAATTTGGTAGAGTGATTAAACAAGGAAAATTAACATATAGATTTATAGTAGAACAAAAAAATTTAATGGAATTAATCATTTTAATATTTAATGGAAATATGTTACTACCTTCTAGAATAAAGAGATTTAAAAAATTTTTAGAAGTATATAATAAAAAAATTAAAGGAAAAATTCTTTTATCACAAATTGAATTTATAAAATCAAATAATGAACCTTCATTAAATAATGCTTGGTTGTCAGGGTTTACAGATGCTGAGGGTTGTTTTACAGTGAGTATAAAAAATACAACCGGATTTTCTATTAGATTTATACTTAGTCAAAAACATGAAGAAAATTTAACCTTTTTTAGTAAATTAATTTTATTATTTAATACAGGAATTATAGAAAATCATTATCATCATGAGAATTATTCTTATATTGTTAGCGGTTTAAAAAGTTGTTCTAAATTATTAGAATTTAATTATTTTGAAAAATTTAATTTAAAAACTAATAAAAATAATAGTTATTTATTATGGAAAGATTTATATTTTAAACTGCTACAGAAAGATCACTTAAAACCCAATCTTCGAATTGAATTATTAAAAAAATCTAAATTAATTAATAAATATAATTAAACCCTCTGTATATTTTTATCGGGAAAACAGGGTATAAAGGGTCGTAAGACCTAAAAAAATGTTTAGCAGATGTTTAAATAACCTATTGGTTTAAAGACTAAAAAAATATTAGCCTCTCCCTTGCGGGAGGGCTATTATACCCTAGTCATTTATGGCAACACTTATGAAAACGGTTAACAAATTCCTAGTTTTAGACCGTCGGTAAAATTAAATATAATTAATTTATCGCTACAGACTAGTTCATTTGTGGGTGATAAATAGCCTAAAGGTTGTTTAATTGCTTAATGTATAGTCGGATTCTTCAAATAAGTAAAGGATACTTATTTCACAAGGTCATGCTTAAGCATGATACATGGATTTAGAAGAGGAACAGATTTAAATGAAATCTGTAAGATTTTAAATTTTAAGAATTGGGTTTTTTGGTCAACTTTGGCCCTTAAATATAGTAATAGATTTAATGAAATGGACTATATGCTGGGAAACTTTATTTTCTTACTTATTTACTTTATGTATAAGCGATAATGGTTTTTATTTTTATCCCCATAAAGTTAAAATTTTAGGTATGAAGGTCAATCAGCCGGTAACCAAAAATGTTTTATTTAAAAAAAATAATTTAGTAGGAACCTCAGAGACTATACGTCCACTATCCTCTAAAACTTTTTCTGAATCTGAATTATATTGAAATCAATGGTTAGCAGGACTTATAGATGGTGATGGTAGTTTATTAGTAAGTAAAGCTGGTTATACTAGTTGTGAAATAACTATGGCTTTAGCTGATGAACATGCATTATACCAAATTAAACAAAAATTTGGCGGTTCAATAAAAAAAAGAGCAGGAGTAAAGGCTATTCGTTATAGACTTCATCATAAAGAAGGAATGATTACTTTAATTGAACGAATAAATGGTAATATAAGACACTCAGCAAGATTAGAGCAACTTAGAAAAGTCTGTTTAATCCTTAATATTCCTATTATTTACCCTAACATAATATCTATTAAGAATGGTTGGTTTTCAGGTTTTTTAGATGCCGATGGTACTATTACTTATTCATTTAAAAATGATAATCCTCAACTTACTATTTCTGTTTCTAATAAATTAGAAGAAAACATTAAAATTTTTAAATTAATCTTTGGAGGAAACATTTACTTTGATAAAAGTGGATATGGTAATTTCAAGTGGACCATTCAAAGTTCAAAAGATATTAATACTTTATTAAATTATATTAAAATTTTTCCAAGTCGAAGCCATAAACGACAAAGACTTTTCTTAGTGCCACAATTTTATGAACTTAAAAAACTTCAAGCCTATAAACATTCTTCTGATTCTGCCATTTATAAGTCTTGGTTATCATTTGAAAAAAAATGGAAAGAAAGAGGATAAAGATATAGTCCAGTTAAAATAAAGAGATTTAAATTTTTAGCTCAGTAATTTAAATTTTTATAATTCTCTTTGTTTTTATTGCACCCAGAAGTTTTTTTTATAGGCTTCTTAATTTTGCTATGTGCGGGAACAACTTTCTTAAGTTTTAAATACTCCTACCTAAATATTTTAAAGGTCATAGTAACAAAGTTAAACCAAATAAGTCAATCCGCAGGTAATTTCACTACATTTTTTATCAAGATAATTTTTCCTTTATTATATATTTTAAAGGAAAAAGGTGAAAGCACCTCAGAGACTTTACGCGACAAAACTAAAATTAAAAAAATTTCTATTCATACGAGTACTCATTTAAAACCTGAAACTGAAAAAAATTTTGGTCATTATTTAGCTGGACTAATTGATGGTGATGGTTATTTTTCTAAAGTGCCTCAACTAGTAATTGTTTTTAACGAATTAGATGCCTCTTTAGCTTATTACATTAAAGGTCGGATAGGATATGGTAATATTTATAAAGTTAAATCTAAAAAAGCAGTTATTTTTGTTGTAGGAAAATTAGAGGGTATAAAAAAAATTCTTCATTTAATAAATGGAAAAATCAGAACCAGTAGTAAATTAGATCAAATAAATAATAATCTTTTAATAAATCCTCATCTTAATGATTTTATTAATTTTAAAAAAAATGAGACATTAGATTTAGAGAATTATTGGTTATCTGGGTTTTCAGATGCGGATGCTAGTTTTCAAATAAAATTAATAAATCGATCGGATAAGAATAAAACTGAAGTAAGGCTTAATTTTAAGATTGATCAAAAAAAAGACTATATTTTAATTTTGATAAATAATTTACTAGGAGGTAACATTGGATATAGATTTAGTCAAGATACTTATTACTATTATTCAACTAGCTTTTGTTCAGCTAAAAAGGTTATTAATTATTTCGATCAATATCATTTGCTGTCCTCAAAACATATTAATTATTTAAAATGGAGAAAAGCTTATACAATAATTCAAAATAAAGAGCATCTAACTGATTCCGGTTTAATAAAAATAAGAAAACTTAAAAAAAGTATGAATATAAATAATAATAATATTTTTAGTTTAAGATAAAGTCCTAACAAGGATGTAAATTCTTGAGTGATAATGTTAAATAAATTAACTCATTTACATGAAGATTGATAATTTACTTATCCAAAATAAATTGTTATATTTTAATTATTCCTGGATTCGGAATTGTTTCACATATAGTATCCACATTTTCAGGTAAACCTGTATTCGGTCAATATGGCCCTAAATATCTAATAAATATTTTGCAACAAACTATATGCGGGAAACTAAGGATTTTAAGACAAAATACTATACAAATAAGTCACATGTATTTCTTACTTATTTTAGAAAATCTATATCTTTTATATTTTTTTAATATAAGAGAAATAAGAAGTGCCTGTATAACTGCTAAGTTAAAGATTTTTAAGATTTTAAGCAATATTTGCTTTTTATTAGATCTGTGTTGTTTTTATTTTATTTACCACTATGACTATTTAATAAAAATTTTTATATTTTTAATCTATTGGTACCACGTTAGTATCAATATATTTATTTTTATGTTTATTATTTTTGCTTGTTATTTACAGGGTCGTCGTAATCCAAGCAGATCCATTTTTACAGCCAGTTTCCTTTTTATTTTTCCCACCGCCGAATTGCGTAGCCATTTTTTATTAAAAGATAAGTTTATGCATAGCTTAAGGGGGAGAGCAAGGGAGAAGTTGTTTAATAAGGTAAAGAATTTATTATCTTACTTTTTTTTTAGAGGAGCAGTCTTCACTGTTATTAAAAAACTATCAGTGTCGGTAAAAATTTTTGTTTATACTTACAATCCGCAAATAACCAAAGCACGTATACTTTTTAAAAATATTTTTTTTTTAATTAAAAAGGTATACAAATCTGATATTATATTGAATAGAAGATTAAGCATGTTAGTAGGAATTTCAGAGGCCATACGTTTGTTATTTTTTCATTCTTTTTTCATTTATTTAGTTAAGATAAATCAAATAAGTTTTAGCCGAAGGACTAAGTTTCATTTTTCTTTTATGGTTAATGATATTTCTACATACTTATACTCAAGTTTATTTTATGTATTTAGTCTTTTTTATTTTTTAAGTGATAAATTTCTTCAATCAAAGCTCGTAATGACTTTTTTAATACAAAACCCTTTTTTATTTTTAACTCTTGAGCGAGAAAGACATCTATCTACTCTACCTTCAAATAATGAAGATAAAAAGTTTAATCAATGGTTAGCTGGTTTAATAGATGGTGATGGATGTTTCCAGTTATCTAAAAAAGGTTATGCTAGTTTAGAAATTATTATGGAAACAAGAGATAAACATTGCTTATTTCAAGTTAAACAAAAATTTGGAGGTTCTGTAAAATTACGATCAGGTGTAAAATGGTTGAGATACAGATTACATCATAAAGAAGGAATATTAAATCTAATAAGTGCAGTAAATGGAGAAATAAGAAATCCAATTAGAATTGATCAGATGACAAAAATTTGTAATAAGTATAATATTCCTGTTATTGAACCCGAATCTTTAACTTATAAGAATGGTTGGCTATCTGGTTTTATAGATAGTGATGGTAGCGTTTATTTAAATTTAAAATCATCACAAGTTTTAATTAGTGTAGGTCAAAAATATAAATATTTGTTAAATAATTTACCTCCTTTATATGGAGGAACTATTTATGTTGAAAAATTAAGTTTTAAATGGATAGTTTTTAAAAAAGAAGAGATACTAAATTTAATAGAGTATTTTAGAATTTACCCACTTAAATCTGGAAAAAAATTTCGTATATTGGGACTTAAAAGGTATTATGAGCTTAGAGAATTAAAAGCCCACTTAGCATCTGAAAATTCTATACTAGGAAAAGCATGGAAAAGATTCTTAATTAAATGGGAAAAATACGAAAAATAAAGAGATGGTCCACGTATAAAATACATAAGCATTTAAAAAAGTTATGTTTTTTATATTAAGTATATTGGAATGGTCGAATTAGGCCCTCTAAAAAAAATAGAGTAATTTTACTATATTTCTGAGAATATTCTTAAACCCTTTAATTACTATATAATTTATAGTGATAAAATTAAAGAATTTAATTTATTAATGAATAGATCAGTAGGCAATAGAATGTTTGGCCTCAGAGACTTTACGTAAATTATTCGTAAGAATCAAGATAAAGTCCAGCTCTAAAATTCAAATCTTCTCTCTCTCTTACTTTAAAATATATATCTGTCCTAATTTTATAGGAAGAGATACTCTTCCATCTCTATAGGATGACTAGTAACTAATAAAATTATTAGGTTTTCTCCTCTGCTTCGCATACCTAATACGATAAATTTTTCAGGTTTTGACTTGGACTAATACTATTTTACTATACTAAATAGTCTAAAATGTATAGATTTAAAGGGGCTTTTTCTTTACTTAATTTAAATACGAAGAGAGGTTCTGGATGAGAGAGTAAGCTTTTTATTTGCATTGTCTGTTTTTTCTTCTATTTTAGAATTTATTAATGATAGGTTATTTGTAAATACTAAACGAATATTTAGTACCAATGTAAATTCACAAAAATCTAAAAATAAATTAGACCCTTATTGGATAACCGGTTTCTGTGATGCAGAAGGTTGTTTTACTGTTATAATTACTAAACGTTCTATTTTAAATTGGCGAGTCATAGTAAGTTTTGAAATTAATTTACATATTAGAGATATTGCTATTTTATATCAAATTAAAGAAACTTTTGGTGTAGGTTTAGTATCTTCTAGACAAGATAGATCTAAATGTGTATATCGTGTTACAAAAATAGAAGATTTACTTAATGTGATTATTCCACACTTTTTAGCTTATCCTTTATTCACTTTAAAATATTCTGATTTTTTATTATGGTCTGAAGTAGTTAAATTAATGTCTACTAAACAACATCTTACGTCTTTAGGGTTTACTACTATTCTCACCTATTATGCATCTATTAATAAAGGTATGTCGCTTAATATATCTAATGCTTTTCCTGATGTTAAAGGTGTAGAGAGAAAAGAAGTAAGTCTTCCTAATAATTTAAACCCTTATTGGGTTTCAGGGTTTACAGCAGGAGATGGTGGCTTCTCAGTTGGCATTCGTAAAAAGACTGGTCAAATTTATTTTAGATTTCATATAGCTCAGCATTTACGTGATAGTTTATTAATGAATTTATTTATAACATTCTTTAATTGTGGTAAAGTTAACATACGATCCAATAAAAATCGCTGTGATTATTATGTGCAAGATTTTTTAAATATTTACAATATAATAATTCCTCATTTTTTAAACTATCCTATTCATAATATTAAATCTTTAGATTTTTTAAGTTTTCAAAAAGCCGCTAAAATTTTTAAAGCAGATGGTAGAAAAAATACTGAAGCTATCAAAGATATAATTTCTAATATGAACTCTAAACGTGGACATGAATAAAAAAAGTTAGTTTGAATTTTATTTTGCTGCTATGCTATGTTTTCAATTGGAATTTTAGGATTTATTGTTTGGTCTCTAATTGTGGGACTCTTCAAGAGAGATTTTGAAGTAATAAATTTCGCTATATACTGGAATAAAAAGATAGAGTTAAATACAAGAGAGTATTAAATTATATAAAAATAAGTGAAAATTTTAACTCTATTTTTCAACTAGTAGGCAATAGAATAACTATAATTAGGAATATTATTAGAAAAATTATAGTTCCCGATGCCTCAGAGATTGTACGCGAAACATCTTTTAATTTTACAGAATTTTATAAACATCACGCTTTTATCAACCCAATTTGGTTACAATGGTTTATCGGTTTTACAGAAGGAGATGGTGCTCTTTTAACAAGAAAATCAGGTCGTATTTATTTCGTTATTACTCAAGATGAATCAGTAATACTATACCACATTCAAGAAACTTTTGGTTTTGGTTATGTCAGATTTTATTCAGGAGTACAGTCTTATCGTTTGATTGTTGAAGTGAAGATTCCCCATCCTTAATAAAATTAGCATATCTTTTTAATGGAAATTTATTTTTAGATCATAGCATAGAATTAAACAATTAGCGAATTGGATTCAAAACTTACAAAGTAAATCTATTTCTATTATGAATAATAGTACTAAAGTTTCTATTTCTCTTAATGATGCTTGGTTATCAGGTTTTACTGATGCAGAAGGGTGTTTTAATGTTACTTTTGTTAAACGAGCTGCTTATATTGTAGGATTTAGAACAGTAATAAGATTTATATTGGATCAAAATAATAGTTCAGTTCTAAAATTTATATTAAGTTTATTTAATACTGGTTATATTTATCATAGAAAAAGTTCTATAAATGCTTATCGATATATAGTAGATTCTTTTAAGGGATTACCTGCTATTGTTTGTTACTTTGATAGATTTCCTTTAAAAACCGTTAAAAAAGAGGCATTTCTAAAGTGGTCTAATATTCGCTCAATGATGGCAAATAAAGAACACCTTACTCATGAAGGATTTGCAAAAATTAAGGTATTAGCTAAATCCGTAAATTCTAAGTCAAATATAAACGATTAAGTTAAAGGTTTTAATATTTGGGCTCGGATCCTCAACCCTTATTTAAAATAACATGCACATGCATATGCACACATACACATACAGGCACAAGCATATAGTGGCTGCGGAGCAGCCTAGTTTGTAATAGTTAATGGTTATAAATAAGGTTTTGTTTATTTTTTTTTAACTGTCTTTGATAATTTTAAAGATGAAGATACAGTCCAAATACTTAACTTTATTTTTAGTTAAGTATTTTGCATCTTAAAATTAATTTATTTATGAAAAATATAAATTTAGCTAATTTAATAGCTCAATTTAATTTGGTGCATGATAAAATTAAACATAGTTTTAATTCTGTTATTAGTGTTATAAGCTTTAAATTAGACTGATTTTTAGTTAAATTTAATTTTTTTACAGAAGCTTCTTCTTCAATGGTCTATTTCAATAATAATCTTACACATTTTTATTTTGTAAATTTCTATAAAGTTCATTTAAATATTGATCCTATTTGGTTACAATGGTTTATTGGTTTAGTGAGGGTGATGGTTCTATTTTAAGTCGGGATAGTGGAAGATTAACATTTATTTTCACTCAAAAGGAATCATCTATTTTATATCATGTGCAGGAAGTTCTTGGTTTTGGGCGTGTCACTTTAGATCAAGATTCAAATTGCTATAGGTTTATTGTAGAAGATTTAGCTTCTATATATAAACTAGCACATCTGTTTAATGGAAATATAATACTGGAAAATAGAATAGATCAATTAACCAAGTGGATATCTGTACTAGAGTCAAAAGGATATCCTATTTCAGCAAACTTAACACCAGTTTCTATTACTTTATTTGATGGTTGGTTATCAGGTTTTACGGATGCTGAAGGTTGCTTTACTGTTTTCACTGGTAAATCCACTGGTTTAAAATTCATACTGGATCAAAAAATCGACACGTTCTTAAGCTTATAGCTTCTTTATTTGGTGGCGGAGCTGTTCGTGCTCGAATTAACATTAATGGTGTATTCCGTTATCAGACTAGTCGATTAACTCACCTAATACCTATCATTTCTTATTTTTATAAATTCCCTCTTAGAACAAAAAAGAATAATTCTTTTCTTCTATGGCACAAAGTTTACAAGATGATTTTAAACAAAGATCATAAAACTTCTGAAGGTTTAGCTACTATAAAAAATATAGCAAGCACAATTAATCCTAAGTCTTAATTTTTATTTTATCACTAACGTTTTTTTTTGTTTTTTTTAAATAATTACTTATAAGGTGCAAGACATGAGCACCACATGTATGCAGTAGGTCTTGATGTAGATACCTTTTTTGTGTCGTTAGTTCTGGTAACAGATCTAATAATTATTTGGCTGTTTGCTGGAAATTTTATTATTTTAATAGAGGAATTAAGTCCCCCTACGTTTAGCGTAGTTGGAAAAATCTTAACTTCTTTTTCAAAATTTAGATTGAGTATTGCGATCAATTTTATTGAAAATAAAATATCAGCAGGTAATCCCTTTTCATTTTCAATCAGTAGCACTATTTCTAAAATGAATAATGTAAATGAAAATGTAGAAGTAATATTCGACTTTGAAAAATCCTTAATAAGTAAAGAAATTTTTATTAGTGATCATTTAAAAAAACATATTAAACCCGAAACTGATGAAGAATTTGGTTACTATTTAGCTGGTTTAATCGAAGGCGATGGATATTTTGGAGATAAAAGATTTGAAATAGCTTTTCATATGGATGATATTAGTTCTGCTTATTATATTAAAAAACGTATTGGATACGGAAGTGTCCTATTTTTAAAAAATAATAATTCCGTTAGATATGTTTTACGACATAGTCTTGGATTAAAAAAAGTATTATCTTTAGTTAATGGTAAATTTTTAGGTCAACAAAAAATAGATCAATTAATAAAGCATAAGTACAGTGAAAACTACAATATTTCTATTTTACCTAAATCTAATTTTGATATTAGTGAAAATCATTGGCTAGCAGGGTTTTCAGATGCTGACGGTTCGTTTGGTATTTTTATTAGTAAAAGTAAAACTCATCAGTCTGGGTATAATCTCACATTACCCTTTCGAATAAAACAAAAAAATCCAGAACTTTTAACTTTAATACAAAAACAATTCAGCGGTAATGTTTATCAATTTAATGATGGTATATTTTCTTATAGTTCTACTAGTTTTAAAATAGCCTATATATTCGCTAATTATTTTGATAAATATCACTTATTAAATGCTAGCAAATGGATAAATTTCATTAAGTGGCGAAAAGCATATCGAATTGTTCAACGAAAAGAGCATTTAACTTTAGATGGATTAGCTAAAATTAGAAAACTTCAGGAGAACCTCAGAGACTAACACGCCTTACTCCTTTAAAAGTAGTTAAATCAACTAGATTACTCATTATTAAACCCTATCGCCTTTTTTTATTAGGATATGTTTAATAGTTTAAAGGATGAAGATATAGTCCAAATAATAAAAATATTTTATTATTGACAAGAGCTTATTTCACAGCGGCAACCGCAACTTCAATATTTGTTGTAAATTTTGATAATATTAAATTAACTAAAAGTACTAGTCAAATCTTAATTAATAATTATCCTCATTCTAAATGTACATCTCTTATATGTCTCCCTCCCCCCTTTGGGGCTTCAGTGAATGTAAATAATATATTAGGATCTAGTGTAGGGTCTGGTAAAATTACTAAGTATATACGAAATATTACCCCTTTTTATTTATACACTTTTTCTGTATTAGTTGGAATTATCTTAACAGATGGTTGGTTACAAAAAAATCAATCTAATTGGAATGCTAGATTTGGATTAAAATAAGGAATGGCTAATTTTGAATACTTATGGCACGTTTTTCAAATTTTATCTCCTTATTGCCAATCTCTACCTTACTCTACTAAAAATTTTATGAGAGGTAAGTTTTTTAATTCTGTCGAGATTCAAACTAGAACTTATCCTTTTCTCACTAATCTTCATTCTCTTTTTTATAAAGGGAAAAAAAAGATAGTTCCATCATCTGAAATTATTTTTGATATTTTAACACCTGTCGCTTTAGCTCATATGATTATGTGCGATGGAGCAATTAGAAATGAAAGTGTTCTAATTTGTACTGATAATTTTTCAATTAGGGAAGTAATTCAATTAATGAATGTCTTAAGAATAAAATTTAGAATGGAGTGTTCAATACACTATGATAATGACTACCCTAGAATTTATATTTATAAATCCTCTATGCCTACTCTAATTTATTTAATTAAGCCATTTATTATTCCGTCTATGTTATATAAATTAATGGGAAAATTAGGAAAAAAAAAAAATTAGAGGATATTAAAATATTTTAGTTAATTAAAAAAAAAAAAATGGCAAAAAAAAATGAAAAAAAGTGTAATAATTCCAATAAATGCAGGAATTTTAAATTTAAATTTCGTATCTATGTTATATAGATTAAAATCGAATATTAGTTAAAAAATCTGCAAAAATTATTATAGTTTTTCAGAGACTTCACGTGGAAATCTAAAATTTTTATTTATATCAGACTTTGAACGAGGGTTTCTATATTAGTAATGCAGGTGTATTAGAAGTATATATAAATTTTACCTATCAATAAAATATTAGAATAAGAAAAAGTCCTAATTTCTTTAATAATGAGAATAGTAATATTAATTACTTTATTAAGGAAAGATTAGAACAATGGTTATTGCGGTACCTACAGGAATTAAAATATTTAGTTGGTTGTCATTCTCCTTCAGCAAGAGAAATATGACCAGCAGAATTATTCATAAAAATAAACAAACTTTAAATCTCTTAAATAGATTTCCTAGATCAAACAGAAATTATTTACCAAATAATAACAAATGTAAGGATTTAGTAGTCTATGGTTCAAATTTAAGCTCTACTGTTAATTTTCCACCTTATACTTCTATAGTAAGATATATGGTTAAAATACCGCATGATATCTTTTCTTTATTAGTAGGGTTAATAATATCGGATGGATGGTTACAAATAAATAAAGTTGGAAATACAAGATTTTTTTTTAAACAATCTATGGATAAATTAGAATATTTTTTTTATATTTTTAATAAACTATCTCATTATTGTTCTAGTTACCCTTATCTCACTCAGACAACGCTTAATAGTAAAATATTTAAAGGAATCTCATTTACTACTAGGACTTACCCTTGTTTTACTGAATTATATCAAATGTTTTACAATAAAAATATAAAAATAGTACCTTTAAATTTATATGAACTTTTGACTTATGAAAGTTTAGCATATTGGATAATGGGGGATGGTACTAAGGCGCATAAAGGTCTTGTATTACAAACGCAATCTTTTACAGTTAAAGAAGTAGTTTTCATTATAAATATATTAATATATAAATTTAATTTAAAATGTAGTATTCATATGCAAAGAAATCAACCTACTATATATATTTCATCTAAGTCTATGACCAAGATTCAACCTTATATCATACCTTATATTTGTAATTCTATGAGATATAAATTATATATTAAAGAATAATTCTGATGTGGCAAACTCGAGGGAAGTCCTAAAATTAAAAAATAAATAACTTTAGGATCATCGTCGAACTAAGTCACGATTAGGAAACTGTCGTGTAAAAGCGTAGAGGCCAGACGCCACATGATCTCTAAGTATAAAAGATTCTCTTTTTATAAGAGGTTACAAGGAATGGTCCAGTTCACCGGTAACGGATTTTAGGTTTTAAATATTTAATAACAGTATTTGCTTACCTAAATAAAGTATGAATATTTTTTAATTTAATTATTATTTATACTGAGAAATAAGCTAGCTGAACCTGAAATGGTTAAAGGCTGAACCCTGAGCAACATTATATGGTGGATCAGTTAGATTCACTACTCCTTTAATATTTTCTTTAGGATTTATTGCTCTATTTACAATCGGAGGATTTATTTAACATTAGTTCTCGAAAAATGTTACTATATGCTGGGAGGATTTTCCCCCCTTTTGGGAAAAAGGGATTATATAATCAGCAGGAAACCTAATATTAAATTAAAAAAATTAGATCCCCAGAGGCTAAACGTGACAACTTAAGAATCTCACTTAAGTAATAGAGAGTCCAAATTAACTAATAGTTAATAGTAAAATATGATGTAATAGAAGAGTATAATATACTCACTTTTAATTTTATCCCTTTTTACCTTGACTCTGATTGGTTTAAAATTAGAATGGAAGAACTTATTTTTCATAAAAATCCCTCTAAGGTTTATGGTCATTTTAAAGAAGATAGGACACAGTTACTTAAAGATCATAGGGGAAAAAAAAAAATATCAGGTATTTATTACTTAATAAATTTAACTAATGGGCATTGCTACGTAGGAAGCTCTAAAAATTTAGCAGGCCGTAGGCATAATTATCTTAATACTAGTTTACTAATGAGTAAAAAAAAATGCTAACATGCCTATTACTAAAGCTTTACTTAAATACGGGCACGATAAATTTTCAGTCGTAATAATTGAATATGCTGATTTAGACGTTTTATTTGATAGATAAACTTTTTGGATTATTAAATTAAAACCATATTATAACGTTTTTAAATATGGAGGTACGTCCTCAGGGTATACACACTTAGATGCAACTAAAAAAATGTTAGTTGTTTTAGCTACAACTAGAAAACATTCAAAGGAAACTAAGGATTTGATTTCTACTTCATTAACAGGAGAGCTTAATCCTTTTTACAATAAAATTCATTCATTTGAAGCTGTAGCAAAAATGACAGCTGCTAATTTTTTAGGGGTAGTGTATATTTATGATAGTTTTAAAAAATTACAAGTAGTTTTTCCGTCGATTATGACTTTAGTACGCGCAATTAAAGCTAATTCGCCTTCAATTAAAAAAGTGATTGAAAAAGGATCATTCTTTAGAGGTGGCTGGTACCTTAGATCTAATTTTTTTTCCTCTTCAGATCTGCCTGTTTTTTCTTCATATACTGAATGCTCAAAACTTATAACAGACATAATTAAAAATTCTAATGTTAAACGAGCAATATTTGTATTTGATTTAAACGGTAAATTTTTAAAAAAATACAAAGGTATATTAGAAGCTGAAACTCAATATCCCGTTAGGGGAAGGGATACGACATGAAAAAATAAAACAACATGCTATATCTAATATTCCTTGCTTGTACCCAGGAGTAGAATTATCAGAAAGAGGGATTGATAAATATATTTTTAGTAACCATAGACTATTAGATTAATTTGTAACAGGGGTAGTATTAGCTAATGCATCCTTGGATGTAGCATTACACGATAAACTTATTAATAATTTTAATGACACAAAAAAAGAAGAATTAATATCTCATTCCAATTCTTGTTTAAATAAACAAAAAAGACTTTCACATTTTAAGTCTGTCACTTCAAGGTTAGCCTTAACTGGAATTTTTAATTCAATTCAAGCCTCTCAATCAAAGACTTATTCTACTATAGCTGTCAGTTTAGAAGAGCCAGAACTAATAAATAATTATATTGAGCCATTTTTTGTAGGATTATTAGAAGGTGACGGAACTATTACTACAGATCTTAATGGTAAAAGTATTAGAGTTCGTATAGTGATTTCTTTAAATAATACACCTGAAAATTTATTCATGCTAAAAAAAATAAAAGAAAAATTAGGAGGTAGAGTAATTATTGAAAGAAATAATACGTATGTGACGTGGATAGCTAGTAATAATAAAGACTTAGTTAAAATATTTGCGGTATTAGCTAAATTTCCTTTATTAACTGCCAGAAAACAATCTCAATTAGAATTTGCAACAAATTGTTTATTAAATAAAGATCTTGATAATTTTTTAGTTAATCGAAAAATGAAATATAAAAATAAAAATTTATTATTAAAAAATTTAGCTAAAATAGATAATTTACCTTCTTATTTTGCTCCTTGGTTATCTGGTTTTATTGAAGCTGAAGGGAACTTTTCTTTAGTGTTTAAGGATAAATGCCAATTAAGAAAAAGTAGTTTTTCCATAGGGCAAAATGATGAACTTCATATATTAAATTGGATAAAATTGTACTTTAAAAGTAATAATATAATAATTACAGATAAACCTAAGAAAGATGGGAATTTTAAATATTATAGATTGAATTTATATAATGCTGAGTCTAGAAAAGGAATTTTCGAGCATTTTGAGAAATACCCTTTATTGGGTTATAAAAATATTTCATTTAATGACTGGAAAAAGTTTCACGAGAACAAAGATGCTCAGAAGTTCGAAGAAAAAATAAAAATAAAAACTAAATAATATAGCTAGTCGGAGGGTCCACGTAGGGAGAATTGTACAATTTAATTCAATAAAGATATAAAGCAAATGAAGAAAGGCATATATCATTCTTCTTAAAATTTAATCATCTAAAAATTATTAATATATGTGTTGTGGTGTCACACTACTTTATTAATCTTAAGGATATTATAATTAGCTCAAAGATTAATACGTATTTTAAATTTTAAGTTAATCTTAACTATTTTAAAATGCGAACGGTGAAAGTTATAATATGTACTTTAATGCAGGTACACACTACTGATATTGTAATCAATGCCGTGGGTTTATTATTAACATAAGTAATAGATCTGTAGAGACTATACGTAGTGTATTTGGTTTTAAAAGTAATTGTTAAAATCAATAAAGAGATAGTCCACCCCCTATATAAGTGATATTATTTTTTTTATAATATCTATTAAAATGGGATTTAGTCACATATTATGTAGTAGCTATAGAGAAAGAAAGAAATTTAATGTCTCTATTACCAGTAGCATCTTTACCAGTAGGTCATATTTTTTATAAGATGGCTATAGATGTGGCTGGTATTATTAAAATTGCACACTTAGGTAAACGAGGTGTTTATCTCTGGACTAATCAATTAAACGGAAATCAGTACGTGGCTAGTTCTATAAATCTTTCCAAGCGATTAGCTGATTATTTTACACCTTCTTATATTAAGACTCAGTCTGAGCGAGGTAGTGCGATCTGTCTTGCTATTCTTAAACACGGGCTTGATAATTTTTCAATTCAAGTTCTTGAACTGGGACTTTATCAAAACCGAGGCGGTGTAAAACCAACTGATTATTTTATTGCTCTCCCGGAGGGCCCGGAGGGGGAGCAATATTTTCTAGATAGATGTATTCTTATTTAGAATATTCGACGTATTGCTTTAGGTCCAGCACCTATATATAAAAGTGTGACATCTAATGTTGCTGAACTTAATAGTCGATATGGAAAAACTGGAAAATAGTCTGGCTGGAGTTTGGAATTTTAAACATTCTGATGAACAGAAAATTTTATGGTCGCTTACACGAAGTACACCTATTTTTATTTATAGTGCCATTAGTTTTAATTTTGTAACTATAATTTATGGTTATAAAAAATTATCAGAATTTTTAGGTGTTCATTTAAATACTGCTAAACGAATAGTAAAATCTTGTTCTATCTATGCTAATAAATACATTATTTCTTTAGTTGAACTAAATGAGGCTGCTATTAAAGAAAAAACAGCTAATAACTATCAATTTAAAACTACTAAAAAAAAATCAGTATATGTTTATAATGAAGATAAAACTACTCTTCTTCATGTTTATAGTAGTGTAAATGCTTTTATAAAAGTTTCAGGTATGAACGGAAGCGATGTAAAGTCTCTATGTCTTTCAAATAATCGACTCTGGTTAAACTCTTATTTTATTACTTATAATCTTTTATCAGAAGCTGATAACTCTTTAATTAATGTAGTAGAATTTGATCCTCAGTAACCTGTGCCCAAATCTAGCATTCCGGTATATCGTTATAATTAAGATGGAAGTCAGCTAATAGAACGTCATCCTAGTATTCGACATTGTGTTCAAGTTCTTCATGGTGATCGTAATTATAATGTAAATACCTTAAAGTTACGTATTCTTCATAAAGAACTTTATCAGGGATTTCGTGTATCCTATAGTCCGCTTAATTCTTCTGATTTAAAATAATTGGTTAAACTAAGTGTAGTAGTTTTTATAGTTACATTTTTTTTTCTTTATATCTCATGTTTGTGCTGCTACTCTCATAATGAGAGTTTTGAGAATTTATCACACTATTTGCTGGGAATTTCTTAGAGATTTTAATACTTTATGTAAAATAGTCATAATTTAAAATATTGGGTTATCAGCAAAAAAAAAAAGATCTTCAGAGAATATACGTGTGACTCCTATGATGTTAATTTAGTATTAATATAGGATGAAGATATATTCCTATTCTTGTCGAAAGATGAGGTAATTAAAGAGCACACTTCCATTACGTATTATCAATGGGAGCAGTTTTCGCATTATTTGCTGGTTTCTATTATTGGGCACCTAAAGTTGTTGGAAAAAAATATAATGACTTTTTAGGTAAAATACATTTTTGGACTTTATTTGTTGGGGTTTTACAAATAATTAAATTATTATTTACTTTTATTAAACAGTTTATAATCCGTGTCTTAAGTAATTCTATTTCTGAGGTTGTCAATAGAGAAGTAATAGATAGTGAAGTAAATGATATTGATAATGAAACTTTAAATAATAAGATTAATAATTTACCTGCACCTAAATTACCTGATCCAAATAATAGTAAAAATAAACATATATTAGATAAATTGAATAATATTCAAGCAGAAGCTAAATTTATAGGTATTAAAGACTCTAAAACAGATATTTTACTTAATATTAAAAATAAGGCTGGTATATATATGTTTTATTGTTTAGTTAATGGTAATACGTACATAGGTAGCAGTGTTAAATTAGATAGAAGATTTAGAGTACATATTAGTTGTATTGGTTCAATTAATTTACCGTTATACAATGCTCTAAATAAACACGGTCTTAATAATTTTGTTTTCTTAATTTTACAATATTGTGAGTCAGTAGAGAATATATGTTTAGGTTTAGAACAAAATTATCTTGATTTATATAAGCCTAAATATAATATTTTAAAATTGGCTGGCTCTTCACAAGGATTTAAACATTCTCCAGATACTATTGAAAAATTTAAAAAATCTCATTCAGGTAAACTACATCCTAGATTTGGATCTAATGTAAGTGATGAGCAGAAACTTTTAACAAGTTTAGCTTTAAAAAAATACTATGAAGAACATGAGCATCACAGTAAAGGAAAAAGAGGAAAATTGTCCTCTCAATATGGAATTGGAGGTATAAAAATTAATATGACAAATGAGTTTGGTGATAATATTTCATTTCCTTCTATTAATAGTGCTAGATTACACTTCAGAGTTAGATTTAAAACTATTTCCCTAAATATAAATAAGTCTATTATTATTAAAGGAGTAAAATGGTTTATAACTACTAAAATATAGTGAAGGTTAATAATTATTCATTTAAAAGGATAGAGAAATAAGAAAAGTAAAATTAGCCCCCAAATAATTTATATTTGTAAAAATTCTTCTATTTGCTGGAAATTCCTAAAGCTGAATCTACCACAGATATATATTCTAAGAGTTTAATTTTTAATTTTAGATTTTGGTAACAATGATTTTTGATGTAAAATGGACAATCCGCAAGGAACCTTATTAATTTTTAAATTAATAGTGGGATCTTTAGAGGCTACACGAAGAAAATTTAGATAATATAAACCTTTCCAATATTGACATCCTTTTTAATATATTTAGGTGCAAGGATAAAGGGTTAACTTTTTATTTTATGCTAGTAAAAGTTATTTAAGCTTATCTAAATTAAAATATAGTCCAAGCCAATTAGAAATGATTGGTATAATTGTAATTTAACATTTTTCCCTCAACACTTTTTAGGTCTAGCGGGTAAAATCAAATTTCAATATTTTAATAAAATTCTTTTTAATTCGAGTGGACGGACTCTGCAATTCTTAGTTTTTAATATAATTGTATTATTATATTTTTTTTTAATGAAGAGATTCAATTATTAATAGATTCTATTTGTGTTATTTCTAATGTTATTCTTGTTTCTATTTCTCTAAAATTTAAAGAAACAAATTTTTCTAAATTTCCAATTGGACCACAATATTTAATTACAATAGTTAAATTCTCCAATCATAGTATATGACTATTCTAATTATCATATCAATTTCATAAATTCTGATAATAAAAAACGATCTGTCATTTATTAATGGATTAATCTTATTACAGGAAAAATATATATTGGGAGTGCTTGAAATAGTTCCTCTAGATTATTAAGCTATTGGAATCCTAGTTATTTACGTAGAAAATTTCCTATTTATCATAATATAAACAAATTTGGCATACATAATTTTACTTTAGCGATATTAGAAGATTTATGTATTTTCGGTTCTGTTACAAAATAATTTATACTTTTTCGAGAACAACATTATTTAAATATCTTATTTAATAAATATTCACACCTTGTTATCAACCTGGCTAAAATAGTTAAAAAAATTATAGACGTAAACCTGAATTCGGGTTAAAACGATCTGATCATTTAAATCTAATATATAGATGTGTAAAGTCAAAAGAGTTACTAGAAATGCAAAATCGCGATAAAAGTGGAAGTAACAATCCATTCTTTAGAAAAATAAAATCTCCTTCAAATATAGCTAAATTAACTAAATTAGTGTATGTTTATAACAGCTTAGATATATTTTTAATCGGAGAATTTTCTACAGTAATTTGTTAAAAATATTTAAATATGAGGAAATATACATTAATTACATATATTAAAAATAGTACTCTTTTTAAAGGAAAAATATTTATATTTAGCCAAAAACTTTTTATTAAATTATTTAATATGCCCCAGTAATATATAATAATTTAGTTGTATATTATTTGCAAAATTGGGTGAATTGCAAGAAATACCTATAAACAGGTTAATTTGCAGCTTATCTTATTACGAAGAATCATTATGTAGAATACATGATAAGTAATAAGCGAGTTCAACGATTAACGGGTGACTCACTTCAAGAATAACCCCGATACAAGCGCCCAACAATTATTTAATATAATTGATGACATAATCTGAACCCAATAGTAATATTGGGAAATAGGGTTTAAATCCCCCTATGATAACAAAATTGATGCCTAGAAGAATCCCGGATTATGCAGATGCTTATGCAGAATGGAATGCTATTTCAAGTTTTGGATCTATAGTTTCAGTAGTAGCTACTGTTTTATTTGGATATATTATCTATGATCTTTTTATAAATGGAAAAACAGTTAATAATAATCCATGGGCAGTTCCAACATTTTTTACTTCTATACCAGAATTTACTAATGAAACACAATCATCTCAATCACTGGAATGGTCTTTACCTAGCCCTATACCTTTCCATGCATTTACAGAATTACCTGTGCAATCCTAATTAAAAAATAGGATCTTATATAATTTAACTATCTTATTAATTGACTCTATTACCTATTTATGTTTTATTGAATAACTAAAAGGCTTAATTATTAAATTTTAGATATTTAATTTAATGGATGTTAATGGATATCATATTAAAATTTTTTAATATTTATTAATTTAAATAAGTAAATAGGAAAAAATTGAAATGATTATAGTAAATATGTGTTAAGGTTTCAAGGTTTTCGTTTTTTATTTTTTTATTTCATTTTTATATCCTTTTTATTGTTCTAGCACGTGCCTTATTTCTCCTTATATTTATCTGGTGTAGTTTAGCTTTTTTATAATAGTAGGCTCCTCTTCCCTTTTATCTTAAGATAAGAAGGCGAAATTGGAGCCATATAATAACAGTTTACATCATATAATAATAAGGCTTCAAGGTAATAATATACTTATATATTACAAATATTTATAATAAAATTTTTATTTATCAAGCTAGCCTTCTTACCCTTTTAAAGTTCAAATTTAAGGCTAGCGTTTATTGGAACAAGAGTCAATCAATATATAATTTTTATTAAGTTAGTTTAGGATTCTGAGCTTTAATCTAAATAAATAGATAAAGATTTAATTATAAACCAAAAATAATAAGAAAGTTAAAAGTAATCTAATAAATTTAAATAATAAAATAGTAATTAATCACTGAAGAAGAGAGCCGAGCTAATTTATGTTTTTATTTATGTTTAACCCCTTATTTTTTATTTTTATTTTATATTTTTTCTTTTATTTTATCATGCCTTAAGGCAGGGATAATATTAACTATACTAGATTAATTAGATTATTAAAAAAATAAGAGAATGTTAAATGGAATAAAATATTTAAAATACATTTTATTAAATATTTAAAATAAAAGAGATAATTAAACAGAGTTATTTAATAATTCAATAATTTTAAAGAATATAAAATAAAGTTTCATCCTATTCTAAAAAAAAATAAATATTAATTAATTTATGAAAAATGCCTTTTTTTTCTAAGAAATATAGATATTTACCATTCTTTTTTTAATTCGAGTTCTTTGTTTAATAATTAATAAAATAAATCTTTTTATAAGATAATAATTTTATTTTATTTTTTATCTTTATTAAAATTTATATTTATACTTAAAATTTATTAATAAATTATCCAAATATTTTTCTTGTTCTTATTTATCCTATTATTTTATATTTACTCCTATTTTTCCTATGTAAAAAAAAATATTCAACCTAGATACTCTTATTGTTAAAAATAAGGTAAATTAAATTGTAAATAATTAGAATAAGGTTTTTAGAAGGTGATATTTATATTTAAAAATAAGATTAAATAAATAATAAGAATTTTAAAAGCTTATAATTTAAAGGTAGAATAATTTCTTGATGAGAAATATGTAGAAGTTCAAATCTTCTTGGGCTTAAAAAAAAAAAGAATCAGATATTTTAATCTTTTTTATGTTATTCTTTTAATGATTCTCGGTTAATAGAATATCTTTCCTCCTTATTTTTCTTTATTACTGTTGTTATAAAAGCTAGAAATAGAAGGAAAAAGATCAAATTCAATATTTTTCATTAAATAAGCCTTTTTATTTTTTCTAGTTTTTAATTTAATGATATGATTTGATAAGTCTAAACTTTAACCTGTTCTTGGTTTGGTATTAATAATTTTCTGCCTCCGACTACTTTAGACTTTTATATTAGATGAGTTTATTTATATAGCATATTTTTTTTAGAATTAGACAAAGTGATAAGAATAAATAACTAGGTTGTATGTTTAACTACTTACCTTTTTTTTTTAATTTTAAATAATAATTTAAAGGCGAGAATCATTTATTAATTTTTTTAGGATTAGTACTTTAAAATACGTATTTTCTTTATAGTGTCACAATATTATTTATAAATAGAATTAGAAGCTCATGCTAAACTGATAAATTTGTAAGTTATGAAATACTTAAATTATTTTTTTTAATAATTAACTATAATTTTAAACTAATTCCTTTAAATAAAGTTAAGTTATTTTTTACCTTTGGATTAACAGGAGAGTTATAGATTAATAAATAATTAGGTTTAATTTTTATTTTTTACTAGGATAAAATTTTAATAAGTAAAAATTTAGAATATTCTATTTCTCTTTTGCTACTCCTTAGTCAAGGTTTAAAAGGCTAGTTAGTCAAGGTGCCATTAAAGGTAGGGGAGGCTCCGCCGTCCTACTTTTTTTTGTTTTGTTTTTTGTTTTTTTAGCCTAATTTTAATGTAAAAAGGAAGTGAGGAAAAAGGGGAGAGCTTTTATTTTTTTAAAAGTAATTGATAGATAAAAGGAAACATATGCTTTAATTGTTTCACGTATGATAGCTCATCTGTTTTAACTTTAAAATTAAATATCTGTTTATTTGATAAATAATTTAATTTTTCAATTATTAATAGTTTAAAATTTTTTATAATGTAAAAAGTAATAAAAATTTTAGTAATAGTAAGTTAAAAGAACTAGTTATTAAAAAATGCCAGTTTAATTAAATTTCTATGTTTTATTTAAAAAAATGTTATAGTAAAAAAAAAAAGAATAAATAATAAATAAAATTTTTATATTAATAGGTAAAATTAGTTTAATTTGGTAGAATAACGTCTTGTGGCGACTGTAGTTCAGAGTTCGAGTCTCTGATTTTACCCTAATAAAAAAAATAAAAAGTATTTTATTTTTATTTTTATAATTCTAACTTGATTATATTTAACATGAATTTATTTATTATTTGTTTTAAATTAAAGTCTAAATAATAACCATTTTTAAATTTAGTTTAAATGTTTAAATATTTATGGAAATATTGGTAGTTTATCTTTGATTTTTTCTATGTTTAGAAAAGATTAGACGTCTCCTCCTCCCCCCTTCCCTTATAAAAAGGGAGGAGAGGGCAAAAGGGGTAGGTAAGAGGACATTTCTCTTTACTTTAACTATTTTCAGACTATAAAAATAGAATAGGTGTGCCTAAGTAAAGGTAGGATAACTAAAAATAAAAAGTTAAGATATCTAAAGCTGGGATTTTTTTTTATTTATTTTAATAATAATTATTATTTAGTATTTATAAAATAAGAATTAAATAAATTTAGTTAAGGTTTTTGGTAATTAGAGAGATATCTTTTTTTTTAGGTGAAAAAATTCTTGGTAATATAATAGAAAATTAAAAATTTATTGGTTATGCCTTTTCACTTTAAATAGTGTTAATTAAAAAAAATAACTGTATCTAACACTTAAGTCTGTTTATTATTTTTTTTTTAAATTGAGAAAGACTTTTCCTATCTCTTACCTATTGATTTTTAGATTTAAATTCAGTGTATTTCATTTTTAATTTATATTTTATAAAATATAATATTTTTTTAAATAATGAATTTTAACTTAATAAATCTTATAGATAATAATTCTAACTTTTTTTAGTGTTAATAAAATGCATTTTATTTTTATAATAAGTTAAAATAGGTTAGTTTAAGACAGATTTTATTTTTTATCTACTAGAGAAGCCTTATTTAACCTTTAAATTTTTATCATCTATATCTATTTAGCTTTATTCTAATTAATAGCATCAAATAAAATAAAAACTTATAACGTTCTTTTGTTATTTGATCTTTTTAAAGTTATGGATTTTTTAAATATAAGTTTAAAATAAAAATAAAAATAGTTATTTTTATTTTAATACTACCATTTAAAATTTTATTAAACTCCTCTGTTTAAAATAAGAGATAATAGGTAAAATTTTATAAAAGCCAGGGAAGTTATCAAGTCTTTTAATAAAAATTTAATTTTTCCTTCTATCTTTTTCCTTTTTCTATTTTAAATTTTTGGTTGTTTTTGTTTTTGTTTGTTTTTTTTTTAATTTTTCTCTTTGGATATAGATATACATAAAGTGGAGAATTAGTAAAAATTCTTTATAATAACTTTCTTATAAAGATATTACTTATAATTAATATTAAAAATACAAAATAAGTTATTTTAGTAAATGTTATCTGTATTTGTTGTAAACTTCTTTAATTTTTCTTTTTATTACTTATGAGGAGTTTAGATAGGTAGTGTTTATCTTAAAAATTTCTTTTTTTAAAAGTGAGAGAGGTTAAATTCATTTTTATGATAAGGTTTTTACTTAATTAATAATTAAAAAAATTTAAATTTAACTATATTTTAATGTAGATTGTTAGTAAATACTATTTTTATTTTTATTTTTCATTTTTTAATAGATATAGTAGTGATATTTTTATTTTTTGTTTTATTCTTAAAATTAAATTTTCGGTTTTGTTTCTCGCTCTAGTTGGATTTTTATTTTTTAATAAAAAAAAAAAAAAAGGAGAAGGCCAAACTTATAATAATACTGGTACCTTTTAATATTATAAAATAATAACGATATTATTTTCCTATAATATTTATTTCTCATTATGTTATCTCATTATGTTAAAAAAAAAGGATTTTATTATTCTAAAATTATCTTCTAATTAAATACTAAAATTTTATTTTAAAAAAGTTAATACATTTTCAGTATTAAGGAAAAATAAATTTAAATAATTTATTTTTATTTAAGTAATGTTAAAATTAGGACTCTATGGTGTAATAAAAAACTTAATTAAACTTTGTTATTTTTAATCAGAAGAATAAAACAAAAAATAAGAGCTGAAATAGTTTAAACGGCTAAAACATACCACTCATGACGGTAAAAAAAAGGTTCGATTCCTTTTTTCGGCTTCTAATTTAATTTAATTTTATAATTTTATTATTTATTATTTCACTTATTCTAGTCTTACATTAATTTGATCTTTATAATTTTTCCTTATTAAAAAAATAATATTGATGATTTAAAGAAAGTAAAAAAAAGTAAAGTTTAATAATTGGTATTGCTAGTTTATAAGAAGTGTATATATTATTTTTTATAAAAATAATATTAAGGAAATATTTATATATCTTTAATTTAAGAGATTATAAAAATAATTAGAATATATATTCTTTCTTTGTTTTTTTTAATTTAATAATAAATTTATGTTAAACTTAGTATTATTAAATTGTTAGTCTTTATTTATCTTAAAGTTCGACTAAATACTGATATCATTTTTATTTTTGTTTTTTTAAGAAAAGGATAAAAAACATTGATAGATAAAATCCGTAATTTTAATTTAATTTATTTAAAAGGATTGATTATTTCCTTGGTAATTAACTAAGGGCTGTAATTTCTTAAAATTTAAATTTTTACAGCGAAACAAACATTACTATTTTTCTTTTTTTTATTTTTTATACTTTTTTAATTTTAATAATTTGAGAATGTTTATTCTTTCTATTTTTTTAATCATTCTTTTATTTTATTCTAATTTTCAATTCTAAATTATAAGTCTTAATTTAAAAGGCATATTTATATTTAACAGTTTTATACTAATATCTTTTATACTTATAAAATTATGAAGTTAAACAGATACTTTGGAAAGTTTTAGTTTTAAAATTACTCTATTTTCATAATGCGATATAATAATAATTTAAACTATAAAATTAAAAAAAATATTTATAAAAGTGCTGATCTCGCATTACTGAAGAAAAAAGTTGCCTTATGACTTATGAAAATACTTAAAAATAATACGCTTTTTAAAATGGAAGTAATAAAGTTAAAAATATTAAAATTAAAAGGAGTATAGTAATGCAAGAGTTTGTTTAAAACAAAAAAATAGTAAAATTTTAAATAATTATTTTATAAACAATATTTTTAATACGTTAATTAATTTAATAGACGTTTTAACTATTTTATTACCTATGTTATTAGCTGTGGCATTTATGACAATTATAGAAAGAAAACAATTGGCCGCACACCAAAGACGTGTGGGTCCAGATACAACAGGATATTTCGGTGTATTACAACCATTCAGTGATGCTTTAAAACTTATTCTAAAAGAAACTGTAATACCTTCTCAATCTAATAAAGTTTTATTTTATTTATCTCCAGTGGTTACTTTAATTTTTA
>Ga0179594_10000055_pt1 | contig 47753 bp, 25 predicted proteins | sample CZOMad1_1_08_16f_FD_148625 | JGI IMG/M metagenome (GOLD analysis project Ga0179594, IMG submission 148625) | Vadose zone soil fungal communities from Angelo Coast Range Reserve, California, USA - CZOMad1_1_08_16fungal (Illumina Assembly) | ecosystem: Environmental > Terrestrial > Soil > Vadose...
CAATCACTCGAATGGCGCGATCCTTTAACAGCTCAATCAATGCGAGGATCACGGTGGCGCATAAGACAATCCAAAGCGGCCACAGAGCATAGGTGGATCCCCAAAGCTGCTGCGAAAGAAAAGCTCCGTGGACCGTGCCGATCAGGATGAAGGGCAAGGCCAGGGTGATTCCCTTTCTTCTGCGAACAGTCAGACCGGCAAAGATCAAACAAAGGATCACCACCATCGGCCAGAGGCTGAGCAAGCGCTCGGCCCGCTCTGACCCGTCCTGGTCGCACAAGAGATATAACGCCGGCCACGCGAACGGTGCGGACATCAGGCAGAGAGCAACTAAAGTGAGCAGCCGTTTTCTTTTCTTATTCAGCCAAAGCACGAATACTCCGAGCACGAACGCCGCGCACCACCAAACGAGCGTGCGGTCCTGATAGACCGCCAGCATATCCTTGAGCGGCGGTGTGCGCCGGGCAGCCGCAAACTTGATGGTCCAACGCTGGTAGTTTCCCAGGCCGGCTGTAAAGTGAATCAAGATCAAGGCCAACGCCAGACCAACAACCGCGCCAGCGACTAACAGGACATAGCCACGCACCGGACGTCTTCTCCACAGCTCCAATGCGATCACCACGATCAGCATTCCCAGCACGCTCGAAAGAAATGCGAGCCCGGTGTTTTGCTTTACAAACAAGGGGACGACCAGCAGCGCGCCGGTGAGCAGAGTCGGAAGCGGAGGAAATCCCTTGCCCTCTAAACACTGCAACAGCAGCACAGCCAAGAGGATCACAAAGGTCGAATCGGGATCGTAGAAAGGATGTGGATAAATGCAATAGATTCCCAGGAACACTAACGGAATGACGAGCAGAAACGCTAGCAGACGAGCCTGCGGGGCGACGCTTCGCAGCACGTTCAGCACGATTCGCGACGTCAACACCGTGCCGAGTCCACCGAGGATCGCGCAGTACAAAATGTGATGCCAGAAAACTCGGCCTGTGAGCTTGATGATCGCCGCCTGAATCAGGAAGGTTAACGGCGCGTAGGGAAAGGGAAAGTCGCGGTAAGGAACGTCGCCGAGCGAGATGCGATAAGAATTTTCCAGAATGTAACTCAGGTCCCAAAGCACGCCGAGCCGCGAGTTCTGCCACACGACAACCGCCGCGGTCCCAAGAAACAGCAGGGCGGCAATCCCCCATTCAGACCACCAACGCGGTCTCAAGTCGCTTGCGGGTTCAGACATTTGTTCTCGGGTCTTGTTCAGGCCGTTGACTTCCAAACGCCCTTATCATACAAACTGGCGGCCTGATTCCAACTGTTTCAGGAGACATTCATGCGATTGGAAGTAGTAATTACTCCGGCGTGGCTCAAGAGTGAACCGGGGCGGATTCTTCATTAGCGGACTAGTGTCGTGTTTCTAAAGTTCGCTTAAAAATGAATCCGTTAATCTGGGCGCCTGCTTTCAGTCCCAGAGGGACGAAATATTTATAGAACCAGAATTCGAACCGAACCATCTCAGCTCCAGCGGAGCGAACTATGCCTTGCTCGGAACAATTTATGTCGCTCCTCCGGAGCTTCAGAGTTCTTCTTGAACTCGGCTCTATAAATATTTCGTCCCTCTGGGACTGAAAACCGAACAATCATTTGTTACGCGAACTTTAGAAACACTACACTAGAGCCACTGCGCGAGCATCACATCGAGCAACGGCCTGATGATGAATCCCAGGGGGATGGCCACAAGCCAAAGAATTAGCGAGATGTTCTTTGAGCGTTTTGCAAGTTTGTAGTCGTCGTCGTTGGTCAGCAGGCCGCCAAACCTAACCTGCCAGCGGATCAGCAGGACGATAACGACGATGAAGGTTACGAGAAATCCCCAGTAAACAAATGGCACCAGCGGTACCACGCTCAATCCCAGAAATACGAACATAGCAATAACCGCTGTCCTGAGAAAGCTGGCGTCACTGTACGCCTGGTTGGCCTGATCCTGTGTCTGAGCGACCAGGGCTACGATTCCGGGATCGAGCGGAACCAAACAGAAGCGGCACTGTTGCATGCTGTCATTGATCATCTCGCCGCAGTTGGGACAACGAAAGGTTCGCGGTTGAGAAATCATTCGCGCCTCCTGAACTCACTGATTTCATCACTGCTACTGGCACTCAGCATTGGTATGACTGACAACTGAGCTGAATCTTTGCTGGTACTCAGCCGACGTGATGAACGAACAAACCATCGCATGTTGTTTGGATAAATCCCGCAACGGCGCGCTATTCACCTGGCCCAGCCAGAACAGGAATCCGGCCATGTCCGGATCGCGACGAAGGTAACCAAAGTACTGTGTCGCCACGAAGGCGCGATTGTATTCGGCGTCGATGAAGGTTCGGTTGTTGATCGGATTCGTCTGGGTGTTGTCATCCGCCAGCCTGTACATCACCGAAGCGCGGCCGCCTGAATTAAACAGGGTGATGAGCGCGCTCCGCTGGTTCATCAAATCCGGGCCAATGTCGTTCTTAATCGTGGCCAGCACGGCATCGACAAATCCCGGACCATCAAGAGTGGTTGTATATCGCGACTGGAATTCGGGCCGAACAACAAAGGCATTCGCCAGATCCGATTGCGATTGCGCCAGATCGGACCCGCCCACGACTCGCGCCCGGTCACGCACGAACGACTGATAGGCAACCACTTTCCTTTCTTCACCCGGGTGACTGAGATCCGGAATCGGATTGGGGAATGGCTGATTATTTCCGAAGGCGGCCCGATACAGTCGATAAACGAAAGCCCCGGTTTGCTGATACTCGAGCTCATAAAAGAACGCGTTGGACACGTCGATTCGTTTGTTCCGAACGCACGCCTGATCGCTCCCGCACTGTGTGATCTGGCTGGTCCAAAATGAAAAGCCACTCGGATCCGGCTCACGACTCAGAAAATCAAAATAATGCTGTCGCACAAAGAACTGCGCATCGCTGTTGTCCAGCGGGTTGGTCGTCGGAGCAGTCGCGTCATTGTCGGTGATCGTCAAAGTCGCTGAAGGTACGCTGCCATGGATTGCCCCGGTCGTATTGCTCAGCACGACAGTCAGTGTTTCCGCTCCTTCAACGTACAAGTCGTCGACGATAATGACGTTGAATGTTTTGCTGGTATCGCCGGGCGCAAAGCTCAACGTTCCCGCAGCAAAGTTATAATCGCTCCGCTGCTGGGCGCTGCCGTCGCTGGTAAAGAAATCGACGGTTGCAGTTCCCGAGGTATTGACGCTTCGGGTTACCGTGATGGTCGCACTGCCGCCAGCTTCCGAAACATTGTAGTTCGTGGAGCTGAATTGCACTGTGCCCACGCCCACAGGCGCCGCCGGCTGCCAGTCGGCGAACCAGTCGAGAGCTGAATTATTAGTGAGCTTTGTCTGGTTGCTGCCATCGCTATTCATCACCGAAAGCTCGACTGTCGTTTCATTCGCCACGCTGCCACTGGCAAAGATTATCCTGGTCCCGTCGGGCGACCAGGCGGGAAAACCATCAGTGACCGCGTTGGTGGTCAACTGTGTGCGATTGCTGCCGTTCGCATTCATCGTAAAGATCTCGATGCCGTTCGGATTCATCGCGTCGCCGCTGGCAAACAGGATCTTTGTGCCATCAGGTGAGTAAGACGGCTGGCCATCGACGACTGAATTGTTCGTCAAGCGGGTGCGGTTGCTGCCATTGGCGTCCATCACAAAAATTTCAAAGCTATTCGGAGAAAAGACGCTGCTGGCTCCGCTCATGAATACAATCTTCGAGCCGTCCGGTGACCAGGCCGGCACACCGTCAACCAGAGCGTCATTCGTTAGCCGGGTGCGATTGCTACCGTTCGCGTTCATCACGTAAACCTCAAAAGTGCTCGGGTCGCGCAGGTCGCCGCTGACGAATGCGATCTTCGTTCCGTCCGGTGACCAGGCCGGAAAACCGTCGGCGGCGGGATTGTTGGTAAGCCTTTGCTGATCGGTGCCGTCATCGTTCATCGAATAGATTTCGAAGTTGCCGTCCCGATCACTGATGAAGGCTATCCTGGTTCCATCCGGTGACCACTTCGGCTGATCATCGTATGCCAGGTTGTTCGTCAGTCTGATTTGGTTGCTGCCGTTCTGGTCCATGACGTAGATCTCATGGTTACCACTATTTCGCGCGCTGCCAAAAACGATTTTGGGGCCGTTCGCAGATGAGGAGCCAGGCGCCGCAATCACAGCAACGCTGGTGAGCATGAAAGCTCCGAGCGTTAACGTGACAACCACCAACGAACGCGAGAAATTTGTTCGCACCACTCTGCAAAACATATGCGTAACTCCCTGTAAACGGCCATTACTACTGACACTCGGAATTAGAGTGTGTTACCACTGGGCTAAATCGCTGCTGGTATTCCGCAGAGGTGGTGAACGAGCAAACCATCGCATGCTGCTTGATCAAATCACGCAACGGAGCGCTGTCAACCTGGCCCAGCCAGAACAGGAATCCCCCGATGTCCGGATCGCGACGCAGATAGCCAAAGTACTGCGTGGCTACGAACGCGCGGTTGTACTCGGCATTGATAAAGGCGCGGTTGTTGATCGGATTCTGGGCGTTGTCGTCGGCCAGACGATACAGCACTGCCCCTGGCCCGCTTTGGTTGAACAACGCTATTAAGCCGTCGCGCTGGGACGTCAGGTCGGTTAGAAACACTCCGTAGCCCTGGCCCCTCCCAAAGAATTTCACCCGTGCATCAGTCTGTCCGCTATTGCCTTCAAAGCTGATCGGGAGCTCTCCGTAAGTTCTGGCAATGTCTGGTCGTTGACTAGCGGATCCAGCCAGGCCGGCAACGGCCGCTGGCATCTGAGACGACGGCGATGTCGCGGCCAAAGCTGAATTGAGTGAGCTCGAAAGAGAAGAGTTGTGGTGCAGTCTTGCCGATACCGGATAACTAGCTCTGCCCGGCAATATCAGGAGAGAAACAACTGTCAACGCGACAACAACACGTCTGCAAAAGACTAAAGACAACCGTCTCGAAACTATCCGGCCCGCATAACCAACATGTAGCATTAGCAAAACTCCTTGATGGCATCCTTGCCTCGACAAAAAACCGTCGAATGGTGCCCGGACGCCAGGGCCATCCTTGATTATTATTGAGAACAATCCTGATTTGAACGGGTGATCGTCGTACCGAATCTGAACTGATATTCAGTGGAGGTAAGAAAGGCGCAGACCATCGCTCGGTAACCGCTCGGATCGTTAGGGAGACGGTTATTGAGGATGTTAAGCCAGAAATCATAACCAAGTTGATCCGGATCGCGGCGCAGGTACCCGAAGTATTGCATCAACACAAACGAAGGCTTGTATTCACGATCTTTGAACTCCTGGATTTCGATCACGTCAAGCAACACCTGCGCGCGGGTGCGGCCGTTGTTGCTCATGGCGTCGATCTCTTGCTGTCGCAGCAGCGCGTTTGCAGCACCAGTCAAGCTCGCCTTGTCGAAGAGGTGATCGACAAATTGGGTTGCGGTCATCGCATCGGGATACTCTGCTTTGAAATCGGCTCGCTGCACAAAGTTATTCACCAGATCGATCGTGCTTTGCGGCAAACCAGCCCCGCCAACCAGTTGCCCTCGGTCAGCGATGAACTGCGCGTAAGTGATGTTGGCCCGTGTCGAAGCACCAGGCAAAGCGCCATAGGCTGCGCGATAGAGACGGTAAACAACTGAGCCTGTCTGCTGAAACTCGAGTTCAATGAAGAAAGCCGCACTCACTGCGATTCGCTGGTTGTGAATGCAGACCGCGTCCAGGCCGCACTGAGTGATTTGGCTGGTCCAGTAGTCCCAGCCGCCCTGATCGGGTTCACGACTCAGAAAATCAAGATATTGCCGCCGAATAAAGGTGCGCGCGTCATCGATTGGATTGAGCGTGATTTCATAGCTTGCCGTCTTGATTGGACCGGGAGCAAAGCCGGTTCTCAAGGCCCGCGCCTTCAAAATCGTGTTGCGGTCCACGGTAATTGACGCGCCGGATTGGATCACCGGATCCTCATCGTTGGGATCGGCTCCATTGGTCGTGTAGTGAATAACTGGTCCGTTAATGTAAAAGCTGACCTGATTTGGCAGGTAGTGATCAAAGGTGGTCCCATCGCCGAGTTGACCGTAAGTGCCTGTGCCCCAGAGCCACAACGTACCATTGGGATTGAGTCCTCCGACATGGTAGGCATTCATCCCGATCGAAGTTACGCCTGTGGGTCCGGAAACGTGGTACGGCACGTAGCTCGACGAATTGTTGCCGCTACCCAGTTGCCCATAAAGACTCATTCCCCACGTCCAAACCGTGCCGTCACTGCTCAAGCACATCGTGGTTTCGTTCCCCGTTCCCACAGCAGTCATTCCGCTCAGGCCCGGAACCTTCGCAGGACCGTGCGCCACGTTGGTGCCGTCGCCTAACTCTCCATACTGATTCGATCCCCAGGTCCAAACGGCGCCGTCATTGTCAACGGCAGCACAATGAAAAGCGCCAGCCGACACACTTCGAATGTTTGCTAAGCCGGCCAATGGCACGGGTGTTGACGATTGCCCCGAGCTGCCGGTGAACTGCCCCCAGCCCCACACTGTGCCGTCGGTTTTGACTGCCAAACTGCGATTTCCACCGGCGGAGATCTGCTTCACGCCCGTCAACCCGACGACCTGAACGGGAGTCATTCGATCCGTTTGCGTACCGTCGCCAAGTTGGCCATAGCCATTGTGGCCAAAGGCCCAAACAGTTCCATCTCCACGCAAAGCAAGCGAATGCTGGACACCAGCCGAAATAGCGATGATGTTGGTCAGCCCAACGGCTTGTGCGGGAAGAGTTCGCAGGCTTCCGATTCCGTCGCCCAGGCTGCCGTTGTTGTCTCCCCAGCCCCAGACTGTACCGTCGGCTTTCAAGGCGAGCGTGTAATCAAATCCCGCGGACACGGCGACCACATCACTCAGTCCCGATACGACTAGCGGAAGTGTTGCATAGCCCTGCAGCATTCCCACACCTAATTGTCCGTAATCATTTCTGCCCCAGGATTGAACCGTGCCGTCGGACATCAGGGCCGCTGTGTGCGTGCCGCCGTTCGAGAATGCCGTTGGCGTGATCTGCGCTCCGGCCAAAGTTACAGTGACGTTCTGAATCGCCGTAAAGCTGCCGCCGTCAGGTCCGAAACTGGGCATGCCTAAAGTCTGCCTCGGCAAGAAGCCGTCAACCTGATACGGGTAAGGTTTACTGTTACCGGCGCCCCATGCGTAAACGGTGCCGTCGGGCGCAATTGCGTAACTGCAATCACCACCTGCGGCAATTGCTATCGCTTGATTGAGAATCACTGTGCGAACCGGTGTCATGGCTAACTGCTGAGCAGTAATTCCAATTCCCAATTCTCCATTAAAGTTTTGCCCCCAGGCCCAGATTGAGCCGTCGTTACGCAGGGCCAGACTATGGCTCAATCCCGCAGCGATCGCCGTTACTCCGTTTAAGCCGCTCACCTGCACCGCGGTGGCGCGACTGACCGAGGTGCCGTCGCCGATTTGTCCGAAGTTGTTCGCTCCCCAGGCCCACACCGTTCCATCGCCACGCAAGGCCAGGGTCGTGTTTCCATCGCTGGCGATGGCGATGATGGCCGATAATCCACCGACTAAAGTGGGGGCGGTTCTCGTCGTCGTTGTGCCATCGCCAATTTGATTTTGCGAGTTATCTCCCCACGCCCAAACCGTCCCATCACTGCGCAGCGCCACCGAATGACTGATGCCCGCAGCGACTGCGATCACCGAACTCAAGCCCGGAACTTGAAAAGGAGTGACGTGACGCGTGCTTGGATCGTCTCCGAGTTGGCCTTGCTGGTTGTTACCCCAGGTCCACACCGTGCCGTCGTTCTTCACTGCAATAGTGTGCGAGTTGCCACCGGCTGCGGCTTTCACATTCGAGATCCCGTTTACCGGCACCGGCAGGTATCGATCGGTCGTCGATCCATCACCCACTTGCCCGCGGCTGTTACCACCCCAGGCCCAGAGAGAGCCGTTTGGTTTGATCGCCAATGAGTGCGTATGCCCGGCGCCGATCGCTTTGACTACGGGCAAAGCGGTCACAAACGCCGGGTTGTGATTCACCCGAGTACCGTCGCCCAATTGCCCCGAGAAATTCGAACCCCACGCGAGCAACGAACCATCCGGAGTTAACGCCAGGCAGTGAGCTTCAGCGCACCACAGCGTTGTGATCCCGGTCAATGGTTGCGGATTTGGTTGGTAGATAGAAGTGTCGTACGCAGATCCGTTGAAAGAATTCGGATCATAAGTCTGGGAACTGACGATGGCGTTGTTTGTGTAATAAGGACTCGGATTCGGCGGCGTTACGGCGGTAACGACAATCGTTAATGTCGCAGATGCCCCATTTGCGATGTGGCCCAGGTCGGCCTTTACCTGTCCTTTCGGCTGAGTGGGGCCCTGACAACTTCCCTGCGAAGTGCTGCACGAAACGTACGCTACTCCGGCCGCCAGCGTATCAGATACTGCGACTCCCGCAGCCGTGTCCGGACCGGCATTGGTAACTGTCAGCAGATACGAAATGGTTCCTCCGATCAGTACCGGATTAGGAGAGCCGCTGGTTGATATCTGCACGTCGGCTTTCTTCGGGGCGTTGCGCAGCGAGAAAGTCACCGCGGGAGCATTCGTGAGGTCTTTTGGCGCTGCCTCTGACGTGTGTGAGCTCACTGGGAACGGTTCGGGTTGACCACCGCCGATGCCCACTACCGGATGCAACTGCGTGTTCCCATCCCCATAGCGAGTAACGATAGTGCCATCGCGATTCAACTCGATCTCGAAATTGACGGGCGCGCCGCCGGCGCACTGACCCGTTGCCGCGTTGCCGTTGCAAGGCACGCCCTGCCAGCGAAAGACAATATGATTTGCATCCGGCTGCACTGCATAAATATCCGCGTCGGCGCGCTGCGTCGTTCGCAGATCGAGATCATCCCAAAGTCCGGCAACCATCTGAAAGCTGCCCAGACGACTCGAGAGATTCGGCAGGTCATTAGTGCCGGGCGCACCGGCAAGGTACAGCGCGCCGTTCGTTGAAAGGGCTACCGATGAGGCATAACCTTCAAAGAACGGGAAGCTGAACGGCAGGTTATAAAAAGTGATCGCGTCGTCATAATTGAGGTGCAGGCGAGTTCCACCCGTCGTGAGCGCAGCCGCCCCGCCTTCGGAGATCAGGTACGGCTCGGCCACATCATTAATCACGCTCACAATCACCTCATTCGACAAATGACTGTTGCCGGCATTGTCAATTGTCCTAACGGCTATCGTGCCGCTGGTGTGACGATAGGGAATGTTCACCTCGATCGATTGCTGTGAGCCGGCTGGCCCAGGCCGAAGGGTTCCGAGCAGAAACTCAGCTCCACTGCTTAGATCGATGTAGCGCGCTTCAACCAAAGATGCGGAACCGCTGTTCCCATCGTCGCCTGTTCCGGTCCAGGCTACTTGTGTTGTGCGTCCATCCTGAGACACCACGTGCAAATCAGATACGGGTCCGGGAGGAGTTGTATCAACCTCGGTAGCGTTCTGGAGTGCGCCGGCAAGGCTCAAGCGGCGGCCGCTAACAGTGAATTGATCGAGCGCGTTCGTTGGATCGCCGCCAAAGATCAGCGCGGCTCGCAAGCGCGTCATTGAAAGGGACGGATGCGCCGCAAGCACCAACGCGGCTGCACCGGCAACATGTGGCGATGCCATTGAAGTGCCGCTGAGCAGCGCATACGAGTTGCCCGGTGAGGTGCTCAGAATGCTTACTCCAGGAGCGCCCAGGTTGACTGTGCGTGAACCTCGATTACTAAAATTGGCCAGGTTATCAAAAGCGTCAGTGGCCGCTACCGAAATTACATTTGGCAGATCGTAACTGGCCGGATAGGCGGGACTAAGATTGTTGTCGAGATTGGAATTTCCGGCCGCAGCGACAAACAAAATGCCCGAGTTACCAAGCGCCTGGATCGCATCGAACTCTGCTTGCGAAAAGCCGCCGCCGCCATATGAGTTGTTGGTTACTCTGATATTTGCGCCGTGGGCGCCTGCTGAACTTATCCAGAGATCACGCATCATCTTCGCGTAGGCGAGTGCCTTCAAGAGATCAGCCGTAGTTCCGCCCTGGGGACCGAGAAACTTCAAAGACATCAGGCTGACTTGCCAATTGACACCGACAACTCCAACAGAGTTGTTGCCGGCGGCCCCAATGGTCCCGGCGACATGCGTCCCATGCTGATCAATAATTGAGCCGTCCGGATTAGTCCCCGGACCGTCATACACGCTGCTGTCGTTGTGCACAAAGTCAAAGCCGTTGTAATCATCCACGTAGCCATTGCCGTCATCGTCGATCCCGTTCCCCGGTATCTCTCCAGGATTTCTCCAAATGTTGTTGGTCAGATCAGAATGATTGATATCGATCCCCTGATCGATAACGGCAACCACGACGTTGCGATCACCTGTAGTGATGTCCCAGGCGGTTTCGGCTTTGATGTCGGCGCCGGCTGTACCGCCCGTTTGACCGGTATTCTTCAACGCCCACAGTTCTGAATAACGTGGATCGTTCGGAACTGCCTCGGCATAACGAATGAAGTTGGGCTCGGCGTAGAGCACCTCAGGCAAAGAACGAAGCGCCTCAAGCGCGCGCGCTGTGTCCGCCGCGGCGACATGGGCGAGGCACAAACCGGCAACAATCTCCGGGCCGCCGAGTCGTTCGATCTGTAAGTGAAGTTCGCTGCCGGACTGCATTACCGTCAGATCAGGCCTGAAGACCCTGGAAGCGAAATCCTGGCGAAAGCGAACCAGAATCTCCCCAGGTACAAACTGAGGGCGCTTTGTCTGAGGCGGCGCCTCGGCAACTGCCGTCTGCCTATCAATAGCGGCTCGGGAACCAAACGGAATTGCGACAGCACCAAGGACGCAGAACAGCAATACCAACAGACTCAGCCGGGGCTTTTCTTTCATTAACGTATGCTCACGAAACAAATGGATTCTAAATAGGCAGTAAGACCAGCCGTTATAACTCTAGTGTCGTAGTTTGTAACGCAAACTGTTAGTTTGCGATGATTGAGTGGCATTCAACGCGCGCAAGCTAAACAGCTTGCGTTACAAACCAGGACGCTACTTCCGAAGCTACTGACAATCCTGATTCGAGTGCGTGATCGCCGTGCCAAATCTCGCCTGATACTCAGTCGACGTGAGAAAGGCGCAAACCATCGCCCGGTAACCGCTCGAATCATTGGGCAGCCGGTCATTCAGGATGTTGAGCCAGAAGTCGTAGCCGCCCTGGTCCGGATCGCGTCGCAGGTAGCCAAAGTATTGCATCAAGACAAACGCCGGTTTGTATTCACGGTTTTTGAACTCCTGGATCTCAATCACGTCCAGCAACACCTGCGCGCGGGTTCGGCCGCTGTTGGTCATCGCGTCGATCTCCGTCTGGCGCAGCGTCGCGTTTCCCGAACCTGTCAGGTTCGCCATGTCGAATAGGTGATTGACAAAAATCGATGGCGTCATTGTATCGGGATACTCTGCTTTGAACGCAGAGCGCGCCACAAACAGGTTTGCCAAATCGATCGTGCTTTGTGGCAATCCCGCGCCGCCGACTAATTGAGCTCGATCGGCAATGAACTGGGTATAGATGACGTTGGCCCGCGTCGCCGCGCCGGGAGTCGTGCCGAAGGCCGCACGATACATGCGATAGACGACGTATCCCGTTTGCTGAAACTCCAGCTCGATGAAAAATGCCGCGCTCACATCCAGGCGCCGGTTCTGAATGCACGAGGCATCGAGTCCGCACTGGGTAATCTGACTGGTCCAGTAATCCCAGCCGCCCGGATCAGGTTCACGATTCAGGAAATCGAGATAGTGCTGCCGCACAAAATTCCGTGAATCGTCAATCGCGTTAGGATTGGTAATCGTGTAAACCGCGCTCTGCACGGCGCTAGGCGTCCAGGAGTTCCTGAAGGCTCGCGCTCTCAGGGTTAGGCTTTGCGTTATTCGAAGCGGCTGGCCGAGATTGATCGTCGGATCGCTCTCAGTCGGATCCGCGCCATTCGTGGTGTAGTGAAGAACCAGATCCGCGGAAAACTGAGTCATCTCTGTCGGCGTCCGGTGTGGCTGCAGGGTTCCGTCACCGGCCTGCGCCGAATCATTCGGTCCCCAGTAGAAGAGCGTGCCGTCAGCTTTCAAAGCGATCGTATGCTTCGGCCCAACACCGATGCTCTTGATTCCGGAGATCGTGGTCAGGGCGGCGGGTGTTAATTGCTCAAAGACTGAGCCTCCTAACTGTCCGTCAAAGTTAGTGCCCCAGGTCCAAACGGTTCCGTTCGCGGTTAAAGCAACGGTGTGATCATAACCGCCCATGATCGAGACCACTCCGGAAATTCCGTTGATTTGAGTCGGATTAGCATGGTTTGGATCGAAGGAGGTACCCAACCCAAGTTGTCCGTAGGTGTTATCTCCCCAGCCCCAAACAGTACCGTCGGCCTTGATCGCGAAACTGAATTCGTTGCCGGTGCCGACCGCCGCTACGCCTGACAGGCCGGGGACCTGAATCGGGGTGACTCGATCCGTCGAGGCGCCGTCACCAAGCTGGGAGTGATAGTTACGTCCCCACGCCCAAACCGTGCCGTCGTTTCGCAAGGCGAGGAAGTGAAAACCGCTGGTTGCGATACTCGTGATACCGGACAAGCCGATCACCTGAACTGGAGTGGTGTGAAAATCAGGAGTCGGAGTGTTCACCTTTCCGGCGCCCCACTGCCAGACGGTGCCGTCACTCTTGAGGGCGAGATTAGTGAAGCCGCCACCAGCGATTGCCGTCACTCCCGACAGACCGTTGACTGCTTGCAGAGTTGCGCTGGGTTGGGAATTAGTGTCTCTGCCAAGTTGGCCGCTGTCGTTGCCTCCCGAAGTCCAAACGGTTCCGTCATTCTTGAGCACCAGATTGTGCCGGGAGCCAAGCACCATCCGCGTCGCCCCCTCAAACCCGGAGAGTTGGATCGGATTCTTGTACAGAGTCTTATTCGGATCCGGCGTCGGATAACCGGCAGCAACGCCGAGCTGCGAATAGTAATTGCTGCCCCAACCCCAGAACCCTTCAGAGGTTTCCGCGATCACGTGGTCGTAACCGCTTGCTACGGATTTGATAGTCGCGTCGGCGGAAGTATCGCTGATGTGCACTTGTAGTGCGCCGGGGTACGAGCCTGGAGCGCGATCGAATTGAGGAGTGGCCAAAGTGCCGATTGGCGATGGTCTCTGGAGCGCCTGGCTGACTTCGTATGGGTACCATCGATCCGCCGAGGCGACGCCGTCACCCAACGTTCCCAGAGTATCGCTGCCCCACGCCCAGACGATTCCATTTTGTTCCAGCGCAAGTGAGTGTCGCCCTCCCGCAGAGATAGCGACGATACCAGTCAACCAGATAACTTTTCGCGGTGTGGGCAGTTGACCGACAACAGGGTAAGTGCCGTCCCCCAACTGTCCCTGTCCATGACTGCCCCAGGTCCAGACAGTGCCATCGCTCAACAGCGCCATTGAATGATCGCCACCGGCAGAGACCGCGATAGCGCCCGTCAGTCCGCCGACCTGCACAGGCAGACTGCGGTTCATCACTGTAGTTCCGTCGCCGAGTTGGCCGAAGTTGTTTAAGCCCCAGGACCAGACCGTGCCGTCGGCTTTCACGATCAGCGTGTGATCGCCCTTGCAGGAGCTGAGACTCGTGACATTCATCAGGCCGACAACCTGGGCAGGCACGGCGCGATTCGTCGTCGTTCCGTCTCCCAACTGGCCCCAATTGTTTGCACCCCAGGCCCAAACCGTGCCGTCCTGTCTGAGCGCAACCGAATAGTCGCCGCCGCTGGCAATTGCTCTGACGCTGCTGAGACCAGGGACTTGCGCCGCGGTGCTTCGGCTAACAGTTGTGCCATCACCAAGTTGGCCAAAGTGGTTATCGCCCCAGGCCCAAACCGTGCCATCAGATTTCAAGGCGAGGCTGGCGCCTCCTTCGGCTATCGCAGTTACTCCCGTTAGACCGAGCACCCTCACCGGCAATGCTCTTGTCTCTGTGGTGCCATCTCCCAATTCACCGGAATAGTTCGCGCCCCAACCCCAGACCGTGCCGTCTGACTTGAGCGCCAGAGTATTCGCATAGCCGGCACTGACCGCAATGACAGACGAAAGACTCCACACGGGCGATGGGGTCGACTCGTATATCCCAAAGGATCCGTCGCCAATCTCTCCTTCATAACTCTTGCCCCAGCCAACCAGGTGCCCTCCAGGCAGCAGAGCAAACGAGTGTTCATAGCCTGCCGCGATGGCGTTGGCGCCGGTGAGCGGATTTGCGTTTCCGGTTGTGACGCTGACTTGTGCGACGTTGGTCTTGTCGGCCTCGAGCGCACTCGAGACAGTTGCGGAGTCTTGATAATACGAGTAACCGCCGCCGGGCGGTGAAGTAGCGTTTAGCAGAATGGTGATTGTCGCCGAAGCACCCGGGTTGATGGTTCCCACTCCGATTGCCAGCTTGCCACCGGTTGGTCCCTTGCAGATCCCCTGCGTGGTGACGCAGGAAATGAAAGTGGCCTCTGGAGGCAGGTTATTCTGCACGACGACTCCGGCTGCCGCGTCGGAGCCGCTGTTACCCAGGTTAATACTGACCTGCATCTCGCGCCCGACGCGGACAGGTTGAGGAACCCCACCGAGGCTGAGAGTGACATTGGGAGACTTTGGCAATGAACGAAGTGCGTAAGTCACCGTGGGAGCATTCGTCAGATCTTTCGCGGTAAGGTCCGATGTGTGAGAATTGATGACGTAAGAATCTCGTTCTCCACCACCCAAACCAACAACCGGGTACAGTTGCGTGTTGCCGCTGCCATAGCGACTGACAATCGTTCCATCGCTGCGAAGTTCGATCTCGAAATTTACCGGCGCCCCACCGGTGCACTGACCTGTTGGGCTGAGGTTGCAAGGCACACCTTGCCAGCGAAAGATAATCCGGTTCTGGTCCGGTCTGACTACATAGACATCGGCGTCGGCCCTTTTACTCGTGCTCAAGTCGAGGTCATCCCAAAGACCGGCAATCATCTTTGCAGAGGCCAGAAAATCTCTGCGGCTCAGCGAGTCGTTATCCGGTCTGTCGGGCGGAAGATAGATGGTGCCATTGGATGAGATGGAAACACTGGAACTCCTTTGCTCGAAGAAAGGGAAGGCAAAGGGCAGGCTGTATCCGACAATGATGTCATCAAAGCTGATATGGAGCGGCGTGCCGTCAGTTGAAAGCGCTTCCGCCGGGCCTTCGGTTACTACATAAGGATCGGCCGCCTCAGTACTCACCGAAACCGGAACAGAGGCCGTGCTTTGATTACCGGCTTTATCCGTCGCGGCGAGCGTAATCGTTCCCGCCGTATGCCGGTATGGAATCCGCAAACTTGCGAAATCAGCCGCGGTTGCCGGTCCCGGATGGATGGTGTCCAACAGAAACCGTTCACCGGTGGTTTGATCGGTAAACCTGATCTCGTATAGCGAAGCCTGGCCGGCGTTCCCATCATCACCTGGAGCGGTCCAATTGATCGTGACGCTCCTGCCCGACTGTGCCGCTATCACCAAATCGCCAATCGCCGCGGGCGGAGTTGTATCTGTTATCGCGGAGTTCTGCAGTGAGCCAAAGGCGTTCAAACGGCGACCGGTAACTGTGCTCTGGTCAAGGGCAGGCTTCGGATCACCTCCGAAAAGAAGGGCCGAGCGCAATCGAGCAATAGTGAATTCCGGATGAGCCGCGAGTACCAACGCGGCGACACCGGCGACGTGAGGCGAAGCCATCGACGTGCCGTCCAAAGATCGGTAGTTATTTCCCGGAGTAGTGCTCAGGATCTCTGCGCCCGGTGCTCCGATTTGCACGGTGTGCGATCCGCGATTGCTGAAGTTCGCGAGATTGTCAGAGCGCGTTGTAGCCGCCACGGAAATAACATTCGGGAGATCGTAATTGGCGGGATAGGTTGGTCCACGATTGTTATCTTGTGATTCGTTGCCAGCGGCGACTACAAAAAGGATGCCCGATGCGTTAAGCGCCTGAATCGCGTCGGCTTCCGCTTGCGAGTAACCCCCGCCTGCATAAGAGTTGTTGGTTATCCGGACATTAGCCCCCTGTGTTCCTCCGGAACTCACCCAGCGATCGCGCATCAACTTGGCGTAGGTCAAGGCCTTGAGCAGGTCCGCACTCGATCCTCCGTCGGGGCCAAGGAACTTAAGCGACATCAAACTTACTTGCCAGTTGACCCCGACAACACCGAGAGCATTGTTACCCGTCGCGCCAATCGTACCGGCAACATGAGTACCATGTTCATCGATGATGGATCCGTCGGGATTCGTTCCTGGTCCATCATAGACGCTGCCGTCGTTGTGAAAAAAGTCGAAGCCGTTTACATCGTCAACATAGCCGTCACCGTCATCGTCAATGCCATTGCCGGGAATCTCACCGGGATTGTGCCAGACGTTCTGCTGCAAATCCTGGTGATTTACATCGACGCCTTCGTCAACCACCGCGACGACCACACTGCTGCTGCCAGTGGTGATGTTCCAGGCCGATTCGGCCTTGATGTCTGCCCCGGCCACGCCGAATAACTGCCCGCCATTATTCATTGCCCACTCTTCGCTGTAGCGCGAATCATTCGGCACGGCAGCTCGGTGACGAATGAAGTTTGGTTCGGCGTAGAGGACATCGGGACGAGCATTGAGTGCTTTGATTGCGGATGCAGTGTCGTCAGGCGCAACGTGAGCGAGACGCAGGCCCTCGACGATTTCATGGCCACTGAGTTGGTCGACTTGAACAGAAATCTGGCGGTCGGCCGCGCTCACAGCCATTTCCGAACGCGCGACTTTTGCCGCTGCCGCTTCCCTTTTGAAGCGGACTAATATTTCGCCCGGAACGGAATCGGTTTCAGCCCGCTTCCTTTTAGCCTCGGTCGAAACATCCGCTTGCCGCGAGGCGTGCGAGATCCATGGCAGCGCCGAAGCAAGCAGAACCATCGAGAGGAGCACTAGCCATCGCCGGCGTTTTAGCCAACTCCATTTGCCAGGTTGAATTAAGATCACAAACAAATCCCCAGTTATCGGCAACGGCCGGAGCAAGTTTAATAGACGCCTTATTAGCATCTTGAATGCCAACTAGCACCGTTCGCGATTCGCGGTATTCTGCGGGAGAACACGCACTTCCGCTCCCTGAGATCCTGACTCACGCGGGTTTTTGCGACGGTTGGTGTCTTTTCCTCAGCAGTGACGAGGTTCGCCAGTCGGGTGAAAGCGAAGGATGCGCTTTGATGCGCAAAATCCCATCGAGAATGCGGCGTCAACATAAATCACTTGCCAACTGACGGCTTGGGGAGATTGAAACAGGTAATTTTTCGGTCAAAACCCTGAGATGATACCGCTGCGGAGGATCGCGCTCAATAGCTACCTGGGACACTTTCTTAACTCGCACCTTTATACAACGGAGCATCAGGCGAGGCAACCTCCAAAGAGGTGATAGCGCCCTAAAGAGCGATTGGCCGGTTAGCCTGCTAAACGAATAATTAGGTCTCCCTCGCCATTTTTGTCTTTCAGCTTTTTCTGGTAGAGTTTGTGGTTCTGATGCCCGTGAAATTTGCAACCATACGACGCACGACGCGTTTTGTCCGACTGCGGAAGTGGTGCAACCGGAGTATTCCTCAGGTGCGACCAACCGGCCATTACGGTCCGGCATCGTATCGGGGCTGCTGGACACAATCGACTTAATCTTGAGGTCTGTGAGTTTGATGAGAATTAGCGCTCTTCGCAATATGTTGGTCGCCCTGAGCATTCTATGCTGTTCGGTACCCACAGGTTCGGCCGCGTCAACCCAGGCGTCTGGCGACGTCATTATGGTTCTGCCTTTTGAAAATACTTCGACTCATCCGGAATACAACTGGGTGGGCGAGAGTTTTGCTGATTCGCTTTCCGACCTGCTCAGTAAACCAGGCCTGATCGTGGTTTCCAGTGATGAGCGATCTCAAGCTTACCAGCAAGTGGGACTGCCGGAAACGATGATTCCTTCCCGGGCAACCTCGATCAAGCTAGCCAGGCAGGCCAAGGCAACCATGATAGTGCTGGGTACTTACACAGTCACGCCCACTCCGGAAGAGCCTCAGGACAAATCCGCCAAGGCGAAGCCAGCCAGGGACAAATCTTCGGTCGAAGCTCTGGTGCAGGTTACCGCGCGCGTGATCAAGGTCAACGAAGGCAGAACGCTCGGTACAGTTCTGGACGGTGGCTGGGCCACCCAGCAATTTGATTTCGGCAGCGCGCTCACTGATCTGCAGAAGATTCATGGAGAGCTCGCTTATCAGATCCTTTTAAAACGCGATCCTGCCCTGCCCTACTCACGCAATCAGTTGGTCCAGGAAGCAACGAAGATTCCACCGCAGGCTTTTGAAGCTTATGTGAAGGCCGTGCAATTAGGCGACCGCGATGACAAACGCGCCAACTATCTGAAGAACGCTCTGCGTCTTTATGCCGACGCCAATGGCGGTGCGGTCTACTCGCAGGCCGCGTTTGAGTTGGGACGCTTTTTTATGCTTGATGGAAAATGGAAAGAGGCGTCCGAATACTTTATCAAGCTGCAGAAAAAAGAAGCACATTACGTTGAGGCAGCATTTTATGCGGGACTGGCCTACTCGAAATTAGGCGACTATGGCCACGCCCTGGCCTCGCTGGTTCCATTGGCGACGGATATGCCTCTAATCGGCGTATACAACAATGCCGGCGCCGTTGCTGTCCAGGCGGCGAGCCTGGAAAAGAAGGATCAGGATCGCCAGCGGTTACTGTCGCAGGGCATTTCGTTTTTAGAGCGCGCGTCGAAATCCTCTCCAGACGATTCGATGGTGCGCTTCAACTATGCCTACGCATTGTTTCTTTCGGGAAAATATGAGGAAGCCGCCGACCAGTTGAAACCCGTAATCGCCTCTGATCCGAGAGATGGCCAGGCCTATTTCATTTTCGCCAAGTCTCTCGAGAAGATTGGCAAGTCGGAAGCGGCCGAAGCAGCCGATAACCAGGCCCGGCGATACCTCGGGACTTATGCAAAGTGGCAGGACGAATGGCAGAAATCTCAGACCGCTTCCAAGGCGAATTTGCGCATGCGTGACGTTCTGAATCTGGATGACGTTTCTGATTTCATTCGCGGCAAGGAGCATCCGATCGATTCAACCGCGCAGGCCACCCAGGATCTGTTGGCCAAAGCGCGTGAACTTTATCAGGCGGGCCGGGACGACGAAGCCTTGCCCGAGCTGCACCGGGTCGTAATGATCGAGCCGACCAACGCTGATGCCTACCTGATGAGTGGCCGCATCAACCTGCGTCGCGGCGATCAGGAAGCGGCAATCGCCGCCCTCAAGACCGCAATCTTTTGGGATCCCAGATTGATCGACGCGCATATCCTACTGGGCAAGATATTCCTCGAACGCGGTGATCGTGGTGAAGCGGCAAAGTTCGCGGCCAGCGCGATGAGTATCGATCCCAACAATCCGGAAGCGATTGCTTTGCAGCGCCAGGTGACGATGGGTAGCCGCTAACTGCGTACCCTTTTTCACGCGGGCCATTTCACGAACCATCGGAACCTCAGCCCCTCTTCGAATCGGTTTCGACGCGATGAGCTATTCGACACTCCCTTTGATGATCGGCAGTGTGGCGCTACTCTTCGTCGCCCTGCTGGTAGCCGCGCTTTTTCGCCATAAGAAATCTGCGAGTCAAGAGCTCGAGGTAATGGGGGCAGTCGGACTCATTGAAAAGCAACTTGACCCCGAAGGAACCATCATCGTCAATGGAGAACTCTGGCGCGCGCGCCTGGGCTCTGGATCAGCAACGCATCTGCATACCAGAGTTCGAGTAGTTGGCGCCGAGGACCACTTGCTACTTGTTGAGCTGGAGCCAAACAGTCTCTAGTGTAGTGGGTCTCACAGATCTTGAATTAAGGGAAAGCCCTCCCTGACGGTCGGGCTTCTGCTTGGTTCAGTCGCCGTCACCACTGAAGCTACGAAACCAAGCAGAAGCCCGCGTCAGCAAGGGCTGTTGGCGCCAGTGACGCCTCCCAATAAGACCTCGACTCGCTTTGGCGATGTAATGGGATTTCTGACGCGTACACTAGCTCGTGGCTAATCCGCCCCCAAACCTCTTCACCCTCTCGGACGCTTGCCATCAGTCGTGGCGAACCGCTGACGACCTTAACGTCTAATCGCTCCTCGTTTCCAGAAAACGCAATTCGTGGCACAAGACGTGCTCAGCTATCAGTCGGCACGCACGGAACACATCGAAAGGTTGACTGTGCCCCCGCCGCCTACTTACCTCTGAGCGCCGCCTGCCGCTGCGCCAGCCGCCTGCCGAGCTACCCTTCAGTGCTCCCCTTCCGAAATGTGAACCCAGTCAGAAATGGCTGGGTTCTCCTGCATTTTGAGAGGACAAAATAAGCAGTTAGTACGTCTCAGTCGTCGATATTTGAGATCCTCTAACAGGCCGCCGGAAGGTCTTTGATTCACCAACCACGCAAAACTTGGAGTGCGGCGACAGCGACGCCGCTTTGGATATTGACTCGCGGCAAAAAAAGTATTGGCGAAAGAGCGTCGATCCAAAGCGGCGTCGCTGCCGCCGCACTCCAAAGAGTTGAGTTTTTGGCTGCCTGCTGGAGGTCGCTTGAGTAATAACTGCGGCGAGACCTAATGAAAGTTTAGGCAGCTTTCATATTCAGTAAGGCTCCACTTCCAGAAACGCAATTCGTGGCACAAAACGTGCTGAGCTAATAATCGGCAAGCATAGAACACATCGAAAGATTGACTATGCCCCCGCCGCCTACTTACCTCTGAGCGCCGCCTGCCGCTGCGCCAGCCGCCCGCCGAGCGATCCTTCAGTGCTCCCTTCCGAAATGTGAACCCAGTCAGAAATGACTGGGTTCTCCTGCATTTAGAAGTCCTGTAAATCGACTCATAATCAAACCCGGCGTCGCTGACTTAAGATCTAAAGCATGGCAGCACGTACTAAGTGTCTCGCCACTCGCTTCCACCGTCGACAAATTTTGTCAGTTGGCGATGACGTTTTCTGTCTTTTTGAACCCTACCTTAACCGATTTGGTCAATCTGGCTGACCGAAAGCGCTAATTTCGGTCAGACTAGCGAAAATATTTTTTCCTCTGAAGATGGAAGGAAGCGTGATGCCGGCTCCTCGTCTTTCCTGAAAGAACCGGTAGATGATTCCAGTCTGCACAAGGAGCCTGTCAGCGATCCGCGTGCTCTGGTAAACTCGCTCCAATGCAGGAGTCAGCTTTCAGGGCTACCCCGGCCAGCGCGCAAGTGGCCGAAGAGATTTCCTCGAGCGTCGTGCAACCAGGCTCAATGGTCTCGCCGGAGATCAAAACCGACTCCGGCAGAGCCGCAATCGATCGAGTATCGATCGCCTGCGGCTTGTCTCTGCTTTCCGCGTTGCTGCTCATTCTCTCCTTCCCGGATTTCAATCTCTGGCCCTTAGCCTGGATTGGATTCGTTCCGCTGTTGGTGGTCCTTGCCCGGGGCCAAACGCCCGGGCGCGCATTCCTGCTTGGCTGGTTGGCCGGAAGCGCTTTCTTCTATGCGACCTGCTATTGGCTCACGTATTCGATGATCCATTATGGCGGCCTTCGTGCCTGGCAGGCCTACTTACTGATCGTTCCCGGAGCGCTGACCTGTGGTTTGTTTCCGGCCTCCTTTGCGTTTGTACTGGTTCGAGCAATGCGGCGGTGGGGAACCGGCATGTTGTGGTTGGCCCCGGTGCTATGGGTGGCGTTTGAATACGCACGCCTGTCAGTGACCGGTCAATTGTGGAATGCAATCGGATATTCACAGGCGTTTCATCCGGCTTTGATTCAGATCGCGCGCTATGGTGGAGTCTATGCAGCCGGATTCCTGATTGTCACAGTGAACGCGGCGATCGCTTACGCTCTGGTCCAACGCACCATGCGAGGGTTAGGCCGGGCCGCCCTCGTCATCGCCGGCGTGCTTGTGGTCATGCTCGGCTCGAATGGAATTCGCACCATCTCAGTCAGACCTGTCTATCGGCTTCCTGACTTGAGGATCGTAGCGGTGCAGCCGAACGTGCCGATGGACCCGGTGAAATCAGCAGAGCAACTGCAGGAACTGATCACCCGCCACCTGGTTATGAGCGATGACGCGCTCAGCGCGTTGCCACACGATGGTGTGCCTCGACTGGTTATCTGGCCCGAGTCGCCAATGAACTTCTCTTACGGAACTGATTCCCAGTTTCGCGATCTGGTCGGCCATTTTGCACTGGACCATCACACGGCCGTACTCTTCAACTCTCAGGAACCGGCCCCGAACGACGGCTTCTACAATTCGGCACTGCTAATTAACGAAGAAGGTCGCGCTATCGCGCAATATGATAAGATTCGCCTGATGCCGTTTGGCGAATATGTGCCGTTGCCGCAATGGCTACCTGGGTCGAATCAAGTTAGAGCGATTGTTGGCGAGTTTACTCCCGGCACTGGTTACGTACTGATGCCGGTGGGAAAGGTGCAAGCGGGAGTTTTCATTTGCATCGAGTCGGCGTATCCGTGGATTGCACGGAGGTTTACTGCGGAAGGCGCCGATGTCCTGATCAATATTTCGAATGACGGCTATCTGGGTCAGACCGCGGTGATGCGCCAGCACCTGGCGAATGCAGTTTTTCGAGCGGTAGAGAATGCGCGGCCGCTCTTGCGAGTAACGAACACCGGAATTACAGCGCACATCGGGCCGACCGGCGAGGTCAGCGACGCGAGCCTTGGATTTGGAACAACTGTAAAGACATGGACCGTGACAAGAGAGGCGCAATCGCAGACGTTCTATACAAGACACGGCGATCTGTTTGCCGTTAGCTGCGCTACGCTGACTTTGTTCGTCTTTGTTCTAACTTTCATAAGATCAAACAATTTCAGATCTCAAATTTGAAATTTGGAATCTTGAAATTTGGAATCTGAAATCAGGTAGGCAAAGGTCGGTTAACCACCCGGATCACGTTTAAGATTTCTTTGGAGGAATGATGATCGAGAGTCTATCAATTCAGGAATTAAGAACTGTTTTTGATGATTTGCGCACGCGAGTCGAACAGCTCGGGAGGTTTCTTTGATGTCCCGGCGCGACGGGAAGAGTTAGGGCGAATTGAAACCCAGGCTTCGGAGCCCGATTTCTGGAGCGATCAAGAGCAGGCGCAGAAGCTTCTGCAGCAGCGCAGCCGGCTCGAACAAAAGCTTGGTCGACAGCAGAGTTTCGAAACTCAGATCGCAGACGCTGGAGTGCTTTTTGAATTTGCCGAGCAAGACGAAGAATCGCTTGCTGAGCTGCGTCCACTGCTTGAGCGGCTCGATCATGAAGTGAGCGCGGCGGAAACCGCGATGCTGCTTTCCGGCGACAATGACCAGTTGAATGCGATCTGCACTATTCATCCCGGTGCGGGCGGAATTGAATCTCAGGATTGGGCCGAGATGCTTTTGCGGATGTATTTGAAGTGGTCCGAGCAGCGCGGGTTCAAGGCCGAGATTCTCGATTATCAACCAGCGGAAGAAGCAGGATTGAAAAGCGTTACTTTCAGAGTCGAAGGCGAGTACGCCTACGGCCTGCTGGCCGCCGAGGCAGGCGTGCACCGGCTGGTGCGTATCTCACCTTTCGACCAGGCAGCTCGCAGACACACCTCGTTTGCTTCCCTCTTCGTCTATCCGGAAATCGACGAAAACATCGAAGTCGAAATTAACGACAAGGACTTGCGCGTCGACACCTACCGGGCGACTGGCGCCGGCGGCCAGCACATCAACACGACGGATTCGGCCGTGCGCATCACGCACCTGCCAACGGGCATCGTGGTCCAGTGCCAGAATCAGCGATCGCAGCACCAGAATCGAGCGGTCGCCATGCAGGTGCTGCGTTCCCGGCTTTACGAATTAGAACTCGAGAAACGTCAGGCCGAGACCGCAGTCCTGGAGGCAAACAAGGCCGACATTGCATTTGGATCGCAGATCAGAAACTACGTGTTGGCGCCCTATCAACTGGTGAAGGACGCCCGCACTAAACTGGAGCGCGGTGACGTTAACGCCGTGCTCGACGGCGAGATTGATGACTTTATCAAAGCCTATCTCTTGTCGAAGAAGGCGGCGTAGGTAACAAGTACGAGACCCGGTAATTGGCTGCGCACTTAGTAGTGACCTGATTTGAAATTCTCTGCGCGTCCTCGGCGTCTCTGCGGTGAGCATATTTTAAGCTTGATTCACTGCCGAGACGCAGAAACCGCAAAGACTGCGCAGAGAAAAGCTGAAATTAAGACATCACTGCACACTTGTTGCCCTGAAAATTGGGGTCCAAACTTGGTTCGCTGAGGTTTTTATGGCCACTACCCAGTTAGAGAACCGGCCGAGAATCGTCACCCCACGGAACACGCGTCGCAATGAAATCATAGCGATCGCGTTGCTTGCCTGTGGCCTGCTACTTACTCTCTGTCTGATCTCGGCGGCGAAGTACCCTAACGATCCTTCCTGGAATTCCGTGGGCCAGGCTGAGACTCATAACCTCACCGGGGTGATCGGTGCGAACGTCGCGGCCACACTGTTTCAGTTCATCGGAATCGCGGCTTATCTCTTGCCCGTTTTGTTCTTGGGCGCCGCGTGGAGTCGCTTCCGCACGCGTTCGGTGCGTGCTCCGCTTTCGCGCATCGTCGGGTTATTGATGTTGATCTTTGCCGCGGCAGCGTTGTTGTCGATCTCAAACCTGCAGCCATTGTTCGACAAAACTGTACCACCCGGCGGTATGGCCGGCGCTTTGATCTCGCGCGGGTTGGCGAGCGGCCTGAACACGGTGGGAGCCACCATCCTGCTGATAGCACTCGCCGCAACTGGTGTTTTGGTGACGACGAACTTCTCGTTCATTGGCCTGTACGAACGTCTGATCGATGTCCTTAGTAATCGGCTGACCTTCTTCCGCGCGATTCCGCAAAGAATCAAGGCGTGGCGTGCCCTGCGAAGCGAACAGGCAAGGCTGCGAAAGGAAGCAAAGCAAGCAGCCAGGCTCGAACTTGAAGCAGCGCTGCAAACCTCGAAACAATCAGCCGCTCTTTCGCCGTCGGATCGGATCGCAGAGTTCATGCGCGAGAGCGATGTGGCCACCGCCCGGCAAATCACCGTTGTGCGAGAGGAAGCGAGCGGAGCGACTGCTCAGACCCGTGCCGTGGCAGCGGGCGCCGGCGCGCAACGAGGTTCGGTCGTGGAAATTTCCACCCGGCGATCCGGTTCAGGCGGCGCCGTTATTGAAGATGACGACGAAGACATCGAGGAGATGGTGAAGGGCGTTTCGGTCCTGCGCAAAAAGGCCGAAGAGCCCGTTACCGGCAAACTGCCCTTCGATGCGGATCGTTCGCGGCGTGTCTCCTACTCGGATTATTCGCTGCCGCCGATCGGTTTCCTTAACGAGGCGCCGCCGCACAGCGAGCAGGCGGATGCCGAATTGCTCACCATTGCCAGCCGCGTGGCGGAGAAATGCAAAGAGTTCAACGTCACCGGCCAGATCAAACACATCTGCCCCGGTCCCGTGGTGACCACCTACGAGTTCAAGCCCGATCCCGGCATCAAGTATTCGCGCGTCGTTTCACTGGTTGACGATCTGTGCCTGGCTTTGAAGGCGGAATCTATTCGCATCGACCGGATGCCGGGCAAGCCGCACGTCGGCATTGAGGTGCCGAATCCGCGGCGCGAGACGATCTACCTGCGCGAAGTCATCGAGTCGCGCCCGTTTCGCGAGTCGGCGTCCAAGCTGACCATTGCGCTGGGCAAGACTATCGACGGCCTCAACTATGTAGCGGATCTGGCCAAGATGCCGCACCTGCTGATCGCGGGCACAACCGGCGCCGGGAAATCCGTCGGCGTGAACTCGCTGATTGTCTCGATCCTCTATCGCGCGCGTCCCGACGAGGTTAAGTTTATTCTGATCGACCCCAAGCGTTTGGAACTCGGTCTCTATGAAGACATCCCGCACCTGATTACGCCGATCATTACCGATCCAAAAGCGGCGTCCCGTTCGTTGAAATGGGCGGTGAGCGAGATGGAGCGGCGGTACAAGGACCTGGCCGGTTGGGGCGTGCGCAACATCGACGGTTACAACACAGAGATCATGCGCCGCAATCTGGTCCGGGATTACGACGACAGTGGCGAGCCGTGGAAGCCCCTGCCTTACATCGTCATCATCATCGATGAGCTGGCCGATCTGATGATGACCTCCGGCCGCGAAGTAGAAGAATCGATCACTCGCCTCGCACAAATGGCGCGCGCAGTCGGCATTCATTTAGTGCTGGCGACCCAACGCCCTTCGGTAGACGTGATCACCGGTCTGATCAAAGCAAACTTCCCTTCGCGCATTTCGTTCCGCGTTTCCTCCAAGATCGACTCGCGCACGATCATCGACACCAACGGCGCTGATCAACTGCTGGGTCGCGGCGACATGCTGTTCCTGCCACCGGGAACCTCGCGTCTGGTGCGCGTGCATGGCGCCTACATCGATGAAACCGAGATCGGCAAAATCGTCGAGAACATCAAGGCCCAGGGGCCGCCGGCATACGACACTACGATTACGCAATCAGAAGAAGAAGCTAACGGCGTCGATGGAATCGAAGGCGAGCAGGATGAAGTCTTTGAAGACGCACTGCGCATCTGCGTGGAGATGAAACGCGCGTCCACTTCCGTGCTGCAGCGCCGGCTGCGGATCGGCTATGGCCGGGCCGCTGCGATTCTGGACATGATGGAACGCGAAGGCCTAATCGGTCAGGCGGACGGTTCGCGCCCACGACCCGTACTCGGCAAGGCCTATGAAATGGTTGCTGAATGGGACGAGATGGTGGATGTTTGAGTCGCATAGATTGTCGTAGCATAGACTTTAGTCTGTGATTGCTTTGCTTGCGCGTGATTCCTCGTTATTGCTCCGATCGTCACAGACTAAAGTCTAAGCTACCGGGCAGAAACACTTCGTTGACAAGTTTCCACACCTCCTGTGGAAAACTCTGTGAATAATTTCGGTTCAAGGCAGCGAAACCGTTATTTTTCCTGGGCTTTTGGCAAATTGCACACGCCAGCGGCAAGCCCATAAACTCTTCACAAACACTTGTTTGCATGCATGAAACAGAGTCTCTCGCGGGCAAGACCCGAGCCACTTTTTTTCCGTATTGAGGTAATTCTGTGTTGACGTTAATCTCAACTAGTGACTCAAGCATTGTTGCCTTCGCCAGAAATCTGTGCGCCCAAGAAAGCCCTTGCTAACGCGCGGGCTTCTGCTTGGAAGCGGACCTCAAGCAGAAGCCCGACCGTGAGGGAGGGCTATTAGAAAGCCGCAACACATAATGCACCACTACTCTCTTTTCTTAGTGATCGCCGCTATTTGCGCGATTACTTTTGTTTCCTGCGCGCAGCAGTCGCGCCGCGGTTCGACCGCTCTTGAACCGCCATCTGTCGCCACTCCTTCTGTTGCGCAAACTACAACCTCCAAACTAAATATCAATACTTCGTCTGTCGAAGAGATCGAAAAGCTGCCCGGCGTCGGCAAGATCATGGCCGAACTCATCGTTGTCTTTCGCCGGCAGTACGGACCCTTTCGGCGCGTGGAGCACCTGATGATGGTGCGCGGCTTTAGCGATCATAAATTCCGGGCGCTCCGGGAACTGATCGCTGTGGAGTAAGTCGCGTGACCGAGCCGGCCAATCTGCGCACTGCCGCGCGTGAGATTTTTGAGACCTCTCTCAGCAGCGCCGATCCCGCTCAAGCCCTGCGGAACGCCGTCCACTTAAACGGCTCGCTGCTGACGGTGCGCGATACGGTCATCACACTGGACTCGCAAGTCTCGAGGATCTACTCGATTGCTGTGGGCAAGGCGGCGCCGACGATGGCCGCCGCACTCAGCGACATTCTCGGTAATCGACTCACAGCGGGAGTGATCAGCGGGCCGGCGATCTCTCAACTTCAAGACCTCTCGTTTGTCCTTGAGCGCTGGCAGTTCTTCAAAGGCGGCCATCCGTTACCCAATTCAGAAAGTCTGAACGCAGCCAAGGCCAGCTTCGATTTGCTGAAACGAGCCGATCAGGAACGAGCCCTGGTGCTGTTTCTCATTTCCGGCGGCGGCTCGGCAATGTTGGAATGGCCCATCCACGACGAGATCACCCTTGAAGATCTGCGGCGGGCCAATCAACTGCTGGTATCGTGTGGCGCCAGCATCGCGGAAATCAACGCAGTGCGGCGAGCGGTTTCCGCGGTCAAAGGCGGCCGGCTCGCAGCACAAGCGCCGAACTCTGAGAAAATCACGCTAATCATTTCCGACACGAACGCCGGCGACGAGGCCAGTGTGGCCTCTGGGCCAACAATCGCAGCACCAGCGAACGCTCCGCAGGCGCGCGCTGTGGTTGCGAATTACCCGACGCTTGCCAACCTGCCCTCGTCAATTCTGCAAACGCTGAATCACAGCGTGCCGCATACCGGCGGGCAATCCGAAAAGCCGCCGAGCCGGCATTACGTTCTGCTCGACAATCACAGGGCGTTGGAAGCTGCGGCCGTCGCCGCGGGACAGCACGGCTTCGTCACTGAAATCGCTTTGAATGTAGTTGAGGCTGGAATCGAGGAGGGTTGCCGCTTGCTCCTGTCGCGGCTTGAGATTCTGCGATCGCAAAACGCTCGCATTCAGCGGCCCGTTTGCCTGATCTCTGGAGGTGAATTCCTCTGTCCGGTTCGGGCCAATGGTGTCGGCGGACGCAATGCAGAGACGGTGCTTCGTTGGGCGATTGAAATAGATCGGCAGCGCAAAGTGAGTGGGGCGAGACAGATCGTGGTGCTCAGTGCCGGCACTGACGGAATTGACGGGAACAGTCCCGCTGCCGGCGCCGTTGCCGACGACAGCACACTCGAACGAGCACGCTCGCAGAGTCTCGACGCGCAAGGCTTTCTGGAAACGAGCGATGCTTTCAGCTTCTTTGACAAACTCGGAGACGCAATCGTCACAGGCGCGACCGGAACAAATGTTCGCGATGTGCGCATTCTGCTGGCGCACTGAGATCCGCTGATGTCCGACAAACTGAAGTTTGTCGGACGATGGATTCGGACGATGAATTCGGACAATGGATTCTTGACGCACTGGCGTCGGGAAGACTATAAATGACATTAACCGCATCATTAACCCAGGTAACAGCGGCGACACATCCCGCTCAATGCTTTGCAGCAACAAGGAGATTAATAACTTTGTCGACACTTTTAGAGCCCTCCGCCAATTCCGCCACCGGCGTCTGTAGCAACTCGCAACCTCTTTCTCTTAGCGGCCTGGTGAAAATCCTCGAATCGCAGACTACCTCTCCTTCACTCGCTCAACTTTACAACTGGCTCGAAAACACGCGCATCTCCGCAGACGAATTGCGACCGTATCTCGGTTTTAAGGAAGGAACGTACTGGCGACATGCTGTCTGTCGCAACGAATCAGTTGAGATGCTGGTGCTGTGCTGGCGACCCGGACAGCGGACAGTGATTCACGATCACAACGGCTCGCAAGGCGCCGTGCTGGTTCAGCAGGGCGTGATGTGGGAAACGACCTTCACTTACGATGAAGCACGCGGACTGGCCTATAACTCCGCCTGTGGATACGAAGCAGGACAAATCACCGGCGCTGACGTTCCAGATATACATCAACTGGGAAATCCGGACGTGAGCGAACGCGACCTGGTTACCATTCATATCTATTCACCGCCGCTGGGAGTACTGCACACTTACAAACCAGGAAGCGCGCTGGTCGATATTTACACACCTGTCGATCCCGATTAGCGGTTTATCACGACCACCTCTTGTCTCTGTTTAGATAGCGGACTTGTCCGCCGTCCCGAGCGAGGGGCACAAGTGCCCTGTCTAAACGGACAATTACTAAGGACACGCTTCGCAGACAAATCATTCGCGAACAAATGATTCGACGTTGAGAGTTTTTCCGTCCGTCGTCACCGTGATCGTGCCTCGCTTTCCGGTCGTCATTACTTCTGCACCGCTCGAACGCCAACGCTCAACCACATCCGTGTTCGGGTGACCAAAGACCGAGTTCAAGCCGACTGAAATCACTGCCAACTGCGGATGAATAGCCGCCACGAATGCCGCCGTTGAGGATGTTTTGCTGCCATGGTGCGGCACCTTGACCACATCCGCCGCCAACGAACCGCCGGCTTTGATGATCGCGGCTTCACCTTCCTGCTCCACATCTCCGGTCATCAAGATGGTTCGCTCATCAAGCTGCAAACGCAGAACAATCGAATCGTTGTTGGCTGAGGGTGCCTGTGTGTCGTTCGTCAAGCTGGGCCAAAGGATCGTTGCCGTTGCCCTGCCAAAGCTCAAGACATCGCCGGCGCCAATCACGTTTAAGGGGATATTCCGCGCCGCCAGCGTCGCCGCGAACTTCGCGAACTCGGGATCATCGCCCGGAGTACGAGCTACCAGAGCAGCACGCACGTGAAAGTTTCTGGCCACGTCGTTCAAACCATCGATGTGATCTGCGTCGGCGTGTGTCGCCAGAATGTAGTCGATGCTATCCAGCCCTCGCCACCAGAGGTATTCGGAAACAACCGCTTCGCCAATGCTACGCGTGTCGCGCTCAAACTGCTGTGCGAAGTCATCGTCTGGCTCTTCACGTTCCGTGACCTTCCGGCGACCTTGGAAAGCCGGTCGACCGCCACCATCGATCAGCAAGGTGGTGCCGTCGGGCATCGTGACTAACGCTGCATCGCCCTGTCCCACGTCGAGAAAGTCTATGCGCAATAGGCCAGTGGCTCTGCCCGCACTCAGCGGATGCACCAGGACCACGAGCAGCAAAATTGTCTGCAGGGCCGCTGCAATTCTGGCCATCCTTCGCCAACTCGTGTTCCGCGTCGAGGACAACGAGGGCGCTCCACCAAGTGGACGCCAGCGAGCAAGAGCAAGCGCCAATCCCACTAGCGGCAGGTAGTAGACGAAATAAATTGCCGCACGCCACCCCGTGTATTCCGGTAAGCGAAACGACGCGCCGCCGACCGGAGTGAACAGATCGACGCTGTGAACCATCAACCAGTTGACAGCATTTGCAAACGCGATGAGCGGCGCCGCCATCGCCAGGCTGAGCTTGGCCACGAGCAGCGCCAAGAGCGACGCTATGCCCAACACGGCCATCAACACGCCGACGCCGATATTCAAGAAAAGCGCACCGGGCGAGACTCGATGGAAGTAAATAATCAGCAGCGGCAGCATCCCAATCTGGACACTCGCCGATATTACGGCCGCGCCCAACGCGTATCGCAGCAACCGCTGTAAATGAAGCCGCTCCAGACGAGCAGCGAGTGGTGACTTGAACAGTCGATAACTGTGATTTGAGCGTGCCAGTTCAGCCTGAAATTTCCGCTCGCTCCAGAACAAGGTCTCACAGAAACTTCGGAGCCATCTGCTGCAAACAGGTGGATAAGGCGTGTCTCTTGTTGGCCGCCAGGCTCCAATCAGTGCGAACTTCAACAGCAGCGGCGCGGCGATCACCACAATCGACAGCACGGAAAGAAAGGTCAACTGGAACGATGGATCGAAGAGTCCACTCGGCTGCCAAACCAGCAGGAACAACGCCGCGCCACCCAATGCATTAAACGAATTCGCTCGCCGCGACAGGAGCGGCGCCAGGGCTACGAAGGTGAACATGATCGAAGCTCGCACCACCGCTGCTTGCGCGCCGACCGCCAGAGCGTAAGACCAAAGCACCACAGTCGGGACCAGGAACTGCCACGATCGCCGGCGGGTAAACCGCCGCACGATCAGCAACACCACGAGGCCGATGAAGCTGATGTGCAGGCCATTGATCACCAGAATATGAAAGGTGCCGCCCTGGCGAAAACGTTCGGCGGTTGCCTGAGAAAGAAAGCGACGATTACCCAGTAACGCGGCCTGCAACACGCCGGCTGTTTCAACTGAGAACCTCGTCTTGATTTGATCTTCCAGCGTCTGGTGCCAGTGGTACAACCATGCCAACGGCAGGAAGACTCGCCGGTCATCGAGCCTTTCGATTAGCAGCGGACTCTTGATCACACCCGTAGCGTCAGCGCCTTTGCGTTCGAGGTACTCAGTGAAAGAGGAAACGCCGGGGTTACGATAGCTGTCCACGCGCTGCAACTGGACCATCACGCGAAGGCGCGCACCGTAGCGCAACTCGAGCGCCGCGTACTCTCCACGGGTCGCCTGCTCGTACATAGGCGCCAGCAGTTCCACCGCACCTGAAGCGGGCCGCTCGACACTCTTCAGCCTGATTTTTTCGACTTGTAGTCGTAGATAAATGCTCTCTGGCGCGCTCTCTGGCGGGCCGGCCAGCACTCCCGTAAGCTCAACCGGATCGCCCGAAGCGATCGCCCCGGCTGCAAACAGTTGCTTGATCTGATCTACCGGTGCGCTTCGCTGCTCAATGATCGCAAGCGACGCTCCGGCGATGACCGTGATGACAATCACGAGGAGTGTGCCCGTTGAGTGAGCGCGTTTGTGCACCGCCCACATTGCGAGCGCAAAACTCGATACAGCGCCACAGATTAGAAGGGTCAACGAGAGAGACCTGAGCTGCGCGATCATAATGCCAATCGCCAGGGCCGCGGCCAGTACGGCAAGCGGACGAGACGTGAAGGCAATACGCTGATCGGAATGCATTCCGGTAATCCACCTGTTGACGTCGAGTCAGCAAGAGAGTTCGCAACTCAACGCGATCGGAAATACCGAGGACGCAAATCGGACTATCGCTTTGAAGAATGATTACTGCACGACGCAGTAACGGATGGGTGGCATGAGCTTAACGCTATCGGGGAGAATATTCCAAGCGAAATCTATTTATGGAGTTGAACTCGATTCAATATTGGGCGTTCCGCTTCACTGGGACCGCGGGCGTCCCGCCCGCAATGAGCGCGAAGCGCGAATTGAGTCTCTAATTCTCAACGACCGTAAGCGGAAGTAGGGCGGGCGGGACGCCCGCGGTCCCAGTATGAAAGGACTTCGCCTGCTCATAACGGCAAGCGGAGCCGCGCTTCGCAACCGCGAAACATGACGCGATTTTCGAGCGAAAGCGTGCCGCCGTGCGCTTCGGCGATTTGCCGCGAGAGCACCAACCCGATGCCTGAGCCTTCGGCCTTAGTGGTAAAGAAAGGCACGAACAGATTCGCCGTATTCGCCAGCCCCGGTCCTTCGTCGCTGACCCACATGTCGAGTTGGCCCTGGTTTCTTGACCAGCCAATCTCGACTCGGCCATCGGTTTCCAGGGCCGCATCAACCGCGTTGCGCACCAGATTGATCAGCAATTGTTCGAGTTGCGCGCGATCACCCTGGACGATAACCTCCGGGCCGGACGGCACAATCACCGGCAGACGTGTTTCCAGACTGGCCACACGCTGGGCCAACTCGCCGACATTCAGCGGTTCAAAGCGCGGCTGTGGCAAACGCGCCAGCTTGGAATACGACTCGACAAAACGCGCCAGCGAATCGGCCCGCGAAGAGATCACTTCCAATCCGCGTTGAATATCTTCACGCAGGTCCGCCGGTTGCGGCTGGCGTCCGAGCAGATCAGCCAGGCTCGTGGCCACGGACTTGATCGGAGCCAGCGAGTTATTCAGTTCGTGGCCCAGCACCCGCAGCAAACGCTGCCAGGCGGTGCGCTCCTCTTCACGGAGCGTCTGACTGAGATCCGTCAGCACCAGCAATTGATGCGGCACTCCGCCTTCGCGAAACACGCTACGGCGCACGCCCCAACGGCCCACGCCGCCGGGAAAAACCATCTGCAGAATCTGCGTGCCGTCGTCGGGTCCCTGCTCCAGACAATCTGAAAGACCCAGCTCCTTACCGGTTCTTCCCAGCAAACGCGCCGCTGGTTGCGCCAGCAATCGTTCACCCGCGCGGTTAATCAAGCGCAACCGCTCGTCGGCATCAAAGGCAAAGACCGCCAGATCAATTTCAGACATGACGGTGCGCAAGAGCGCCGTCGCTTCCAATGCACCCAGGCGCTGTTCGCGCAAGGTCTGGCCCAGTTCGTTGACCTCGAGCATCACTTCGCCCAACGCATCGCCGCTGATGGCGCGCCGCCCGCGAATCGAGTAGTCGCCTTCACGCAGAGCCCCGAGAATGTTCGAGAGAGTTTGCAGCGGGCGGATAACACGCTGTTTGAGATTGAAAGCGACTCCCAGCCAGGCAATCGCCAGCAGCAGATCAACGGTCCATTGGACACGTCCGGAGTAGCCGTCGTACCACAACAGCACCACGCAAAGGATTGCCGCCGGCAGACCACAAAGCAAAGTGAGGATCGTGAGCCGCCGCTCAAACGCAACGCGGCCACCGCGCTTGAGCGCGGGATCGAGCGTCGTGAAAGTCGAAGTGTGCTTGGCTGGGTGGTGCGGCGCGCTCACGCCGCTATGATAACCGATCAGTGTCCGACAAACTTTAGTTTGTCGATGTGAGTAGCATAGACTTCAGTCTGTGACCGCTTGAGTCTTGACCGCTTGGCAGACAATCACAGACTGAAGTTTATGCTACGGACAGCGGCGACAAACTGAAGTTTGTCGGACATCGCGCCGCGCAAACTACGACAGCCCGTACTTTTGCAGTCGCCGGTAGAGCGCACTGCGACTCAGGCCGAGCGCTTCGGCCGCGCGATTCGCATTGCCGCCAAACCGGGCCAGGGCTTTCTGAATCAAAAGCCGTTCAACTTCCTCAAGACTCATTTCCTCGAGCGGCGCCGCGGCCCGGCCATCGCGCGTTGTATTCAACCCCAGATCAAAGGCTGTCACGACTCCGCCGCTGCTCATCAACACGGCGCGCTCGATAACGTGATCCAATTCGCGTACGTTGCCCGGCCACGAGTGACGCTGCAACGCGGCCAGCGCTTCTTCCGTAAAAAGTTCGATGGCGCGGCGGTAGCGCTCGCTGTATTGGCCCAGAAAATGTTCCGCCAACGGCTTAATGTCGTCGCGTCTTTCACGCAACGGCGGGATGTGGATCTCGACCGTGTTGAGGCGAAACAGCAGATCCTGTCGAAAGCGTCCTTCTGCCACCTCGACGTGCAGATCGGCATTTGTCGCCGACAATACACGCACATCCGCTTTGCGAGTTTTCGAAGAACCGACACGCTCGAACTCTCCGGTTTCCAGCACGCGCAACAGTTTCGTTTGCAAGTTGAGGGGCACGTTGGCAATCTCATCCAGGAAAAGCGTGCCGCCATCAGCCAACTCGAATCTGCCTACGCGATCGGTCTTGGCATCAGTGAACGCTCCGCGCACGTGACCGAAAAGTTCGCTCTCGAACAGTCCTTCGGCCAGCGCGCCGGCGTTGACTGAGACCATCGGCTTGGCCGATCGAGTGGAGCAGATGTGCAGGGCGCGCGCAACAACTTCCTTGCCCGTGCCGTTCTCACCGGTGATCAGAACGTTCGCATCAGCCGGTCCAATGCGTTCGACGAGATTGAGCACGGACTTCATCGCCGGGGATTCGGCAATCACTCGCGGAGTGGCGGCCGTGTAACCGGCGGCGCTGTCACGCAGGGCAATGTTCTCGGCTTCCAAACGCTCGCCGCGGCGTAGGGCCTGGGCCAGCTCGACCTGGATCCGCAAAACACTCAGCAAACGAGCGTTGTCCCAGGGCTTCTGAATAAAATCGCGCGCCCCTCGACGCATCGCCTCAACCGCCACATCGACGCTGCCCCAGGCGGTCATCACGACTACGGGAAGCGTGGGTGTGGTCGCATGCAGCTTGCTGAGGAGTTCCAGGCCTTCGTTGCCCGAAGTAGTATCGCGAGCATAGTTGAGATCGATCAAAACGACGTCGAGCTCCTGCGAATCAACCGCGGCCAGCACGCCCTTGGGCGACGAAGCCGTTTGAATCTCGTAGTGCTCGCCTTTCAATAAGAGGCGCAGCGCCGCCAATACGTCGGCTTGATCATCGGCAATGAGTATTCGAGGCATAAGAGAGCAACGCAATTAGAAAAGCAGGTGCCGTGTATCAGGTGTCAGGTATCAGGTGCCGGGTGTCGGGTGTCGGGTGTCGGGTGTCGGGTGTCGGATAATACTTACTTTCAATTCAACCAGATCGCATCCCTAAACCTGACACCACAGTTATTGTTATCTTGAATTACTAAAACCAGAGACCTGATCCCGGCGCCCGACACCTGACACCCGACACCCGGTACCCGACACCCGGTACCCGGCACCTGGTACCCGACACCCGGCACCTGGCACCTGGCACCTGGCACCCGGCATCTTCTTCATGACTTCCGGCTGTAACGGGCTTTCACCACGACGGCCCACGTTTTGCCGCCATCCTGCGAGTGCTTGTTTTCAACCGTGAACGAGTTGCGCGTCACCGCGGAATACACGCGCCTGACGGTCCATTTTGAGCCGTCATCACGAATCAGCTCCAGCTCGAAAGTTACTTCGCTCTGGCTCTTCTGGCCCTGGTACAAAGCAAGCAAACCATGCTCAGAGTCGGTCAACGTCTGCTGGAACAACTTTGAGTGGATATCGAATGCGAACAGGCTCAGGACCTGGAATGGCCTCGTCTGTCTCGTGCCGGCAAATCGTTCCACCAATAAGCACCCGCCCAAGTCTCGCTTAATCTGTGAAGTGGCTGTCGTATCTTCCCACTTCCCATCTGCCAGTCTGGTGCTTAGCGTAACCGCCCAGTCACCCTCAAGGAAAGCGAGCCCTTCCAACTCCCTGTGATAACAAGGCAGCGCATCAGCCTGTAGGCCCGGGTTGGCGTGCTGATCTTGCGCCCGACCGGGAGCAGCAATCAGCAGCAACATCGTGACAATCGCACTGAGTCTTAAGTCGCTGCTCTTAGCGCGCATCTGGTGAATCTTTCGAGCGGACGAAAATCGGATTCTACGATCCACGAAAGCACACGAAGCAAAACCAAGCGACACGAAAGAATAAGCGACTGCGTGCGATTTCGCGTTATTTCGTGTTTCTTCGTGGATCGTTTGCACCTGCTTGATTAAAGGCCCTGCGGTAGCGGCGGGCCAATACTTTGTCAGCACTTGTGCTTGCGGACCCGAGGCGGACAAGTCCGCTTTCTAAACGAAATGGTTCTGTCATACTTGACCTACTCGTAGCGCAACGCCACCAACGGATCGACTCTGGTGGCGCGGCGCGCAGGCAAGTAAATCGCCAGAAACGCGATCGCCAACAGCAGCACGGGCACTAGGCCAAAGGTCGATGGGTCGGTGACGCTGACACCAAATAGCAACCCCGCGAGCAGACGTGTAAGAGCCAGCGAACCGACAACCCCAATCGCGACGCCGCTCGTGGCCAGGAACATTCCGCGTCTGAGCACCAGCAGCACCACGTTGTTGCGAGTCGCTCCGAGGGCGATGCGAATACCAATCTCATTGGTGCGTTGCGTTACTGCGTAAGACATCACGCCATAGATCCCCAGGCTTGCCAGCAGCAGCGCCACCACCGCAAAGATGCCCAAGAGCAGAGTAGCGAACCGCGATCGCGAAATGGAATCAGCCAGCAATTGATTCATCGTGCGCACGTCCGATACAGGCTGGTCTCTGTCGAGTGCCCGCACCTCGCGTTGAATCGCCGCGGCCATGCTCCCCGGATCGCCATTGCTTCTGACCACCAGCACCAGCGATCCATAAACCAATTCGGAGTGTGGCCAGTAGACCATGGGCCGAGTTTCGAGGTCCAATCCCTTCCACTTCACATCACCGACTACTCCGACAATCTCGCACGGGTCGTTCTCGTCCTTCATATCAACGGTGATGCGTTTGCCGAGCGGATCCTGGTTGGGGAAGTGCTGCCGCGCCAGGGCCTCACTAATGATCACGACGTGCGTGCTTTGGGTTTCTTCGCGATCGGTGAAAGTGCGTCCCTTGATCAGCGGGATCTTCATTGTGCGGAAGTAGTCCTGGTCGACTACGCGCACGTCGGTAGTCGGTTTTTCCGCCGAGGTCAGCGGTGGCTGGCCCTCAATCAAGAAACCCGTTGCGGCTCCCGCACCAGTGAAGGGTGGCGCGCTTGCCGCTCCAGCAGCGCCCACACCCGGCAGTTGTCTCACTCGCGCCAGCAGTTGCTGAAAAAACTCGATCTTCTTCGGCGCCTCGGCGTATTTCGCGCGCGGCAAAGAAACCGACACAGTGAGCAGGTTGTCTGCGTCAAAGCCCGGATCGACCGACTGCAGACGCATCAGACTCTTGATCATCAAGCCGGAACCAATCAACAACATCAGAGACAGAGCCACTTGGGCTACAACAAAGCAGTTAAGTACGCGGTGCCCGCGACCAACAGAGGCGCCACGGCCTCCTTCTTTCAAAGACTCGTTGGTGTTTGGATGCGACGCCTCGAGCGCCGGCAGCAGTCCGAAGATCACGCTCGTCAACACGGAGAGAGCCAGCGCAAAACCGAGCACGCGCCGGTCAAGGCTCACACTGGTGAACGAAAGCAGATCGCGAGGACTAATCCCCAGCAAAGCGTCGACTCCCCAGCGAGCCACCAGCAGGCCGATGATGCATCCGGCGAGCGAGAGCAATAAACTCTCAGTCAGCAATTGCCTGACTATTCGCAAGCGACCGGCGCCCAACGCGGCTCGAATCGCAAACTCCTTCTGCCGCGCCACCGACCGCGCCATCAAGAGATTGGCTACGTTGGCACAAGCAATGAGCAGCACAAATCCCACGGTCACCAGCAGGATGATCAGCGGCCGTTTGAGGTCACCGGAAAACTGCGTATGCAAGGGAACAAGATTGATACCCCAGCCCTTGTTGAAATCAGGATACTGCTGTTCGAGCCGCGAGCCGAGTGCGTTCATTTCTCCCCTCGCCTGCTCGACCGTAACTCCCGGCTTGAGTACGCCAACCGCGCTCAAAGATCGGCCGCCGCGTACGCGCGAGCGGGCGGTGAAGACGATCGGCAACCAAAACTCCGGCGCTTTTTTGATGAAGGAATTTTCCTTGACGAAAAAGTCAAAGCCTTCGGGCATCACGCCAATCACCGTAATCGTCACTGAGTTGAGTACAAAAGTCTTGCCGACAACGCTCCGATCACCGCCGAAATGCTTTTGCCAAAATGGATAACCGAGCACGGCCACGTTGTCTTTGCCCGGCACGCCGTCCTCTTGCGTAAAAGTGCGGCCGAGGATCGGGTGAGAGCCCAGGACGTCGAAAAGGCTGGTGGAAGCGGCCATGCCGGTGACCTCTTCAGGATCACCCAGGCCAGTCAGGTTGTATGGCGAACCGTAAAAGGCGGACATGTCCTGGAAGGACTGACTCTGTTCGCGCCAGTCGAGAAAGTTCGCCGGCGAGATCACGTTGCGATCGCGTGCCCGGGGACGGTTCTGCTCCCAGATCATCACCAGCCGATTCCCGTTTGCATAAGGCAGCGGACGCAATAGCACGGTGTTAACCACGCTGAAGATTGCCGCACTGGCGCCTATGCCGAGCGCGAGGGCGATTACCGCCAACACCGTCACACCTGGTTTGTGAACCAGCATGCGAACGCCATAGCGAATGTCTTGAAGAAGTGTTTCCATCATGTCACCTCAGTAGTTGACTCTCATCCTCTTACTGGGAGCGCGGGCATCCTGCCCGCAATGAGTGCGCAAGCCAAAGCATGTCGCGCCTGATGGCGCTCATTGCGGGCAGGATGCCCGCGCTCCCGGCCTACTCATATCGGAGCGCTACCAACGGATCGACCTTCGCGGCCCGGCGTGCAGGAATCAAACAGGCAGCAAAGGCCACCAGCGCCAGCAGTCCTGCGACCACTGTATAGGTCAGCGGATCTGTCGGCTTCACTTCAAACAACAGGCCGGTCAGAAATCGAGTTAACACGAACGAGCCCAACAGGCCTGCTATCAGTCCGCCCCCGGTCAGCACCAGCCCTTGCTTTAGAATCAACCTCAGCACGTCGCGTGTTTGCGCACCCAGGGCCATGCGAATGCCGATCTCGCTGGTCCGCTGCGTTACCTCGTAATTGATCACTCCGTAAATGCCGATGGCCGAAAGAATGAAAGCGAGGGCGGCGAACAGCCCGATCAGGAAAGTATTGAAGCGTGGTTGGGCCACAGATTCAGAGAGCAATGCGGTCATCGGTGCGATTCGAGTCGGCCCTTCCTCGCTGTCCACTGACTGGATTTGTGCACGCACTGCCGACACCAAACTCATCGGCTCCGTCGTGGTCCTGACGACGATGCGCATGCCCGGAAAAGGATTCTGTGCGTAGGGAACGTATACCTGCGGGCCGGCTTCGACACCCAGACCCTGGTACTTTGCGTCGCCGACTATGCCGACGACCGTGCGCAACACGCCACTGACAGTTACTCGGCGGCCCAACGGATCTTCCAGCGGGAAGAAACGGTTCGCCAGTGTCTGATTGATCACAGCGACGCCGGGCGCCTGAGCCGTGTCAGCATCCGCGATGGTGCGTCCGCGCACCAATGGAACTCCCAACGCCTCAAGGTAGCCTGGTGTGGCCGGCATATAGATCGCTGATGGCGGCTGTGTGCCGGGCTCCGCGGGTCGACCTTCGATGGTGAACCCGGCGCCTTGTTGAATGTATGTTGGCGGCAGGCTGGTGCACGCGCCCGCGGCGACGACGCCAGGCAGCGAGCGAATTCGCTGCAATGCCTGATCGAAAAACGCAACCTGCTTTGCCGGATCCTGATAGTGAATGAACTGCAGACCAACGGCCATGGTCAGCAGATGATCAGGATTGAAACCGGGAGTGACGTCAGTGAGTCGCTGAAAGCTTTTGAGCATCAACCCCGAACCTATCAAAAGGATGACCGCCAGGGCGATCTCGCTCACCACCAGCAAGCCGCGCATACGCCGAACTCCCGCGACACCGGCGATACCGCGGCCACCGTCGCGCAACGATTCGTTCAAGTTGAGCCGGCGCGAATGCCAGGCTGGGGCCAGCCCGAACAACACGCCGGTACCAATTGAAATTCCAAACGTGAAGAGCAACGCCCAACGATCGACACTCACACTTTCAAGTCGCGGAATATCCCGTGGCGTTAGTCCCAAAAGGAACTGCACTCCCCAGGTAGCCAACAGCACTCCCAGCGCTCCTCCAAGAGTCGCGAGCAGAATACTCTCCGTGAGCATCTGCCGAATCAGACGCAACTGGCCGGCTCCCATTGCTCGTCGAATGGCAATCTCACGATCTCGCACGGACATGCGCGCCATCATCAAATTCGCCACGTTCGCGCAGGCAATCAGCAGGATGAAACCAACGGCCACCAGCAAGACCACCAGCGGCTTCTGATAATTACCGACGATCTGTGCGCGCAGCGGCACCAGCACGGCGCCCGTTCCGGCGTTTGCGTCCGGGTAGTCTTTGGCCAGGCGTTCGCTGATCGTATTCATTTCAGCCTGGGCCTGTTCTTGCGACACCCCGGCGCGCAAACGTCCGACTATCCGATAGCCGCGCAGCGAGCGACTATTGATCCAATCACCCCCAGGACGAACTTGCGGGCAGACTGTACATTGGCGCCATGCTAACCCAGAGTTCAATGTCGGGTACGGGAAAGCGAAACGAGCGCGGCATGACACCGATGATCGTGAAGGTTTCGGAATTCAAGTCGATGGTTTTGCCGGCTACATTGCGATCGGCGTTGAAACGACGGCGCCACAACTCGTCGCCAAGCAGCACTACGCGTTCGTGATCGTCGGCGGGTTGGAGGGCTCGGCCCAACACCGGCGCCACACCCATGACGTCGAAAAAGTTGGCCGTGGTCAAGGCGCCGCGCGTTTCATCCGGTCCTTCTTTGCCGGAGACGTGATAACGATTGAAGGCATAGGCAGCGATTCCCGCAAACGAGTGCGCCTGTTGTTGCCAGTCACGAAAGGTGGGCAGCGAGGCTGGATATTGCGAGCCCGGCCGCTTGAAGTCATTGGTCCAGATGCCCACCAATTGCTGAGGAGCGGCGTATGGCAGCGGCCGAAACACAATCCCGTTAACCACGCTGAAAATAGCCGTGTTCGCGCCGATGCCCAGCGCCAGCGTCAACAAGGCAACCAGGGTGAAGCCGCGGTTCTTAGCCAGTACACGGATGGCAAAGCGAATGTCCTGTAGAAGTGTGCCCATTTGGCGCCTCCCTAATTCCCGGGCCGTTTAGATACCTCTCTAATTCTCGGGCCGTTTAGTTAGGGCACTTGTGCCCCGCTGCCGAAGGCGGACAAGTCCGCTTTCTAAACGATACTCGGTTGTTTTTCACTTCCTATTCGTATCTGAGCGCGACCAGCGGATCGACTTTTGTCGCCCGCCTGGCTGGCAGGTAACAGGCCAGCATCGCCACCACGATCAGGACTCCGGACACCGTGATGAAGGTCAGCGAATCAGTCGGGGTCACTCCAAACAGCAGCGTCCTGAGCAGACGCGTCAGCGCCAGCGCCCCTCCAACGCCAATGACGACGCCAGCAAGCGTCAGCATCAAACCATTTCTGATGATCAGCTTCAGTACATCTACTCCGCGCGCGCCCAGTGCCATGCGAATACCGATCTCCTGTGTGCGCTGCGTCACGGCATAGGACATCACACCGTAGATCCCGACTGCCGCCAAAACCAACGCCAATCCGGCAAAGAGGGCAAGCAGCAACATATTGAAACGCCGCGCGGCAAATGAACCGGCCGCGACCTCGTCCATCGTCTGTACTTTCGTAATGGGAAGCTGCGCATCGGCTTTCCAAATCTGCTGCTTGACAGCCTGGCCCATAGATTCAGGGCCAGCTTGGGTGCGTGCCACGAACGTCATCCAGCGTTTCCAGGGACTGGTCTGCGGGTAAGGCGAATAAAAAGTCGGGAGTTCTGGCAGATCGAGACCGAAATGTTTGACGTCGCCGACCACGCCAATGATGGTCATCCAGTGCACTTCTTGATCGCGCGCCCAGCGAACGCGTTTGCCCAGCGGGTCTTCATTGGGAAAATACTGGCGCACCAACGCGTCGTTGACTATGCCGACTAGCGACGCCTGGGGATCGAAATCCTGCGCACCAAAATTTCGCCCGGCACGCAGCGGCATCTGCATGGTCTGAAAATATTCGCCCATTACGCTGCGTGTTTCCACGCTTGGTTCGTCGCCGGGAGCAATCGGCGGACGGCCCTCGACCAAAAAATCGTGATCAAGCGAGTCGCCGCTTAACGGCAATTCGCTCACCATCGCGGCCTGCACTCCCGGTAGTGAATTGATCGCGGCTAACGCCTGCGTGCGAAAACGCGTCTGCTTATCTTTTTCCTTGTAGCGCGCCTCGGACAGCTCCACGCGCATCGTCAGCAAGTGATCGGGATTGAACCCGGGCTCGACCGAGCGCAGTTTCCAAAACGTTTTGATGAGCAGGCCCGCGCTCACCAGCAGGATCAGCGCGACGGCGAGTTCGGCTACCACAAATAAGCTGCGCAGCCGTTGGCGCGCGCTCCCCGCCGTCGCACTGCGCCCGCCTTCCTTCAAGCCTTCGCTGACACCACCACGAGTCGCGGTCCACGCCGGCAGCAAACCGAAGACAATTCCGGTCAACAAAGAGATGCCAAAAGTGAAACCAAGCACGCGCGCATCCACGCCAATCTCCTGCAAGCGAGGCAAATTTGCCGGCTTAAGCGCCACCAACAAACTCGTGCCCCAGATCGCCAGCAGCACGGCGAATGCGCCGCCGACAAAACTTACCAGAATGCTTTCAGTTAAAAGCTGCCGCATCAAACGCCAGCGCCCTGCGCCGAGCGCGGCCCGGATCACAAACTCGCGATCGCGTTCCGCCGCGCGCGCCAGCAACAGATTGGCAAAGTTTGCGCAGGCAATCAGCAACACCAAACTGACGGCGGCAAACAGGACCAGCAGCGATTGTCGTGATTGGCCCACGATGCGCTCGTGGAGCGGGATCAGCACCGTGCTGCGATTCTTGTTATCGGCCGGGTACTGGGCGGCGAGGCTTTTGTCGATCGCCTGCATCTCTGAGCGGGCTTGTTCAATGCTCGCGCCCGCTGCCAAACGACCGTAGGTGCGCAGGAAATGAACGCCCCGGAAATTGGCCGCCAGCGGATTTGAGACATGCACCGGAGTCCAGTTTTCACGGTTATCGCGCGGCGAAGCGAAGCCCGCAGGCATCACGCCAATGATTGTGTAGCTGTTGCCGCTCAACGGAATCGCTTTGCCGACGATCTGTCGATCGCCGCCAAACTGGCGCAGCCATAACGCGTGGCTCAACACAGTGACATAGGGACCACCCAACTTGTCATCGTCGGGCGTAATGTAACGGCCCAACTCCGCCTTCACACCCAGCGTTTCAAAGTACCCACCGGTGACGTGACCGGTTTGAAACTGCACCGGCTCGCTGCCGGCGGTGTAATCCAAAGCCTGTCCAACCTCGCCGCCTAACGTGCTGAACATTCGGCTCTGCGCTTCGACGTCGGCGAGATCAGAGGCTGATTGGTTCGAGCGCAGACTCACCAGCCGCTCGGGATCCTGATAGGGCAACGGTCGCAAGAGGACAGCGTTAATCACGCTGAAAATTGCGGTGTTCACGCCGATACCCAGGGCGAGCGTGATAACGGCAATCACCGCAAACGCGGGTCGTTTCAGCAAGCCGCGAATTCCGTAACGGATGTCTTTCAGTAGTGTTTCCATTGCGTCACCTCAGCAAATTTGAATCATGCTTCCCACTGGGACCGCGGGCGTCCCGCCCGCTTGCTTCTAAGCACTCATTTATCTCGGAGGAGCCCTCATTCTTTAGGATCCAGTTCGCGCCTCCGGCACTCCATGCGGGCAGGATGCCCGCGCTCCCGGCTTACTCATATCTCAGCGCTTCCATCGGATCGACCTTCGCCGCCCGACGCGCCGGCAGGTAACAGGCCAGCAGCGTGATCGCGATCAACCCGAATGACACGACAACAAACGTCGGCAAATCCGTCGGCGAGACGCCGAACAACAGACTGGTCAACAAACGAGTCAGCGCGAAGGCGGAGGGAATACCCAGACAAACGCCAATCAGCGCCAACTTAAAGCCGTTCTGCAGGATGAGTCTCAGCACGTCGCGCGGCTGTGCCCCTAAGGCCATCCGAATGCCCACCTCCTGAGTTCGTTGCGTGACCGTATAGGACATGACGCCATAGATCCCAATCGCCGCCATGACCAGGGCGACGGCCGCGAACAGTGTCATCAGCATCGTGTCAAAGCGGCGCCGCGCGGTCGAATCAGCAAGCACCTGCAGCATTGTTCTCACCTTTGAAACGGGGGCTTCACGATTCACGGCGCGCACGGTTTGGCGTACAGAGCCGGCGAGCGCAGCCGGATCCGACGTCGTGCGCACGACCACGGTGGTCTGGCGATCGGCAGGCAGTTGGGCGTAGGAAAAATAGATCTCCGGATCCGGCGGCAGGTCCAACCCCCACTGTCGCGCGTCGCCCACTACGCCCACGATCTCATGAGGCTTTTCGTCCCAGACGATCAGACGCTTTTGCAACGCAGTATCGTTGGGAAAGAAACGCCGCGACAAAGTTTCGTTTACCATGATGACCTCAGGATGTTGGGTGTCATCGTGTTCGTCAAAGCTGCGCCCCTGTAAAAGCGGCAGACCCATGGCGCGAAAATAATCAGGCGTCACCTGCCGAAACTCGGCGACCGGCGCTTCGCCCGACTTGAAAGCCGGCCGCCCCTCAATGTTGAAATCGCCGTTTACTGAGCTGTTGCCGGTGACGGGCAGATCGTTGATCGCGCCCGCGGCCTCGACACCGGGCAGCGCCGTCAGATGCTGTTGCACCTCTTTCAGGAATTGGTAAGACTGTTGGGCCTGACGAGCCTGGCCCGCTTCACTCTCGTCGTTCTGCGTGTTCGGATTGATCGGGAATGACACATCAGAGGCAACTAATCCATGCGGATCGAATCCAGGACTGACGCTCGTCAACCGCTTGACACTCTCGATCAGCAATCCCGCGCTGACCAGCAGAATCAGCGACAGCGCGATCTCTCCCACCACCAGCAGATGGCGCAACCAATCGCGTTCTCCTCCACTTGAGCCTGTGCCGCGTGTGCCTTCCTTGAGACCGTCATTGAGTTCCGCTTTGGAAACGTGCAGCGCCGGCGCCAGGCCAAAGAGCAGTCCAGTAAGTAAGGAAATCAGGAGCGTGAAAGCCAGCACCCAGAGATCAATACTAATCTGACTGACGCGAGGAATATTCGCCGGCGCGAGCGCTACCAGCAGACGAATACCCCAGAGCGCCAGGAACACACCAAGCAGGCCACCAGTCAGCGCCAGCAACGAACTCTCTGCCAGCAGTTGACGAATTATGCGCCAGCGTCCGGCGCCCAGGGCCGTCCGAATAGCAAACTCCTTACGCCTGGCCGTGGCCCGGGCCAACAACAGATTGGCCACGTTGGCGCAGGCGATGAGCAACACAATTCCCACTGCTCCGAGCAGAATCAAAAGGACCGAGCGAACATTTCTAACCTGCTCTTCCAGCAAGGGACTAACGATCGCGCTCAGGTTGGTGTCGTGGGCCGGAAACTGTTGGGCAAGCGTGGTCGTGATCTGGTTCATCTGTGCCTGCGCCTGCGACTCGCTCACGCCGTCCTTGAGACGCGCGATCACTTGCAGATAATTACTGCCACGCTGTCGTTTGTCTTCCGACAATAACGCCGGAGTCCAGACATCGGTGCGACCGGGGAAGCCAAAGCCTTGCGGCGCCACACCAGTGACCGTGTAGGACTGGCTGTTGAGCGTGATTGTCCGGCCGACTATGCTTTGACTGCCACCGAAACGCCGCAGCCATAGCCCATGACTGATGACCGCGGTCCGCGCGGCGCCGACCTGATCTTCAGCGGCCAGAAAGTAGCGGCCTGCAGCCGGAGGCAAACCAAAGAGCGAGAAAAAACTCCGCGTCACTCGAGCCGCGTTGAGACGCTCGGCTTCGTCAACACCCGTCAGATTAAATGAATCCTGATAGTAGGCCCCGATTTCCTGGAATACTTTGTTCTGATTTTGCCACTCGAAATAATCAAGACGAGAAATCGGACCGCGCATGATCGGTGGTTGCCGTCGCAACACGTGGACCAGCCGGTCGGGATCTTTGTACGGCAAGGGTCGCAGCAGGACTGCGTTAACCACGCTGAAGATTGCCGTATTCGCCCCAATGCCGAGCGCGAGCGTGACCACTGCAACCGCCGTAAACGCGGGTCGTTTAAGCAGACTGCGAAAGCCATAGCGAAGGTCGTTGATTAATGTTTCCATGCTGCCTCCGTTAAGTTGCGCATCGTTTAGACAGGGCACTTGTGCCCCGCGTTTGGCGGACAAGTCCGCTTTCTAAACGAACTGAGTCGGGCGTGGAAGGCCAACGGGTCAATTCCTATTCATAACGCAGCGCCTCCATCGGATCGACTTTAGTTGCCCGGCGCGCCGGGATAAGGCAGGCCAGCAACGCAACCAGGGAAAGCAATACGGCCACGCCGATGAACGTCAGCGGATCTTTAGTGGTGACGCCAAACAACAGGGTCGCCACCAAACGCGTCAGCGCAAGTGCTCCCAGCAGACCGACTACCAGCCCCGTCAACACCAGTTTCAAACCCTGGCCCACAATCAACCCCAGCACATCGCGGGTCTGTGCCCCGAGCGCCATGCGAATGCCGATCTCGTTCGTGCGTTGCGCGACCGAATAGGCCAACACGCCGGAGAGTCCGATGGCTGCAAGCAAGAGCGCCAAGCCACCGAAGAAACTCAAGAGCCGGGCAGACAGG
>Ga0179594_10000056_pt1 | contig 47677 bp, 20 predicted proteins | sample CZOMad1_1_08_16f_FD_148625 | JGI IMG/M metagenome (GOLD analysis project Ga0179594, IMG submission 148625) | Vadose zone soil fungal communities from Angelo Coast Range Reserve, California, USA - CZOMad1_1_08_16fungal (Illumina Assembly) | ecosystem: Environmental > Terrestrial > Soil > Vadose...
GCCGGCTGACGGCGCAGGCCAACATCAGATTACCGACGTTGGCGCACGCAATCAGCAGCACAAAACCGACGGCCGCCAGCAGCATCAGCAAAGCCGGACGAATGGCGCCCGTAAGCTGATCCTTAATCGAGATCACGTTGACGTCGTTGTGCGTCTTGTCGCTTGGATCCTGTTCGGCGATCCGGTGCGCGATGGCCGTCATCTCGGCTTGCGCCTGGGCGATTGTTACGCCCGGTTTCAAGCGCGCCACGCCCGCAAAGTTGTGCGACGAGCGCGAGCTCTCGTCAGTAAAGAGTTGTTCACGCGAAACCCAGACGTCGGTGTCTTGCGGATAGCTGAAGCTTTGCGGCATGACGCCGATCACGTTGAAGCTGGAGCTGCCGATCTTCAGTTTGTGATCTGCGAGTTTGGCATCGGCGCCCAGGCTGCGTTGCCAGAATCCAAAACTGACCACGGCCACCGGATTAGTGCCGAGATTCGATTCCTCAGGCGTGAAGGTGCGCCCCACAATGGGCTTCACTCCGAACACGTCAAAGAAGTTACGAAAAACACTGACGACCGAAGCGCGCACGGGTTCGGCGCCGCCGATCACCGTTTCCGGCCCACCCCACTTACCCGTGTTGGCAGAGATGTACTGGAACGATTGGCTCTGCTGCCGCCAGTCATTGAAATTCGGATACGAGACATGGTTGCTGCGCGACTTGGGGCTCACTTCCCAAAGCATCACCAACCGATCAGCGTCCGGATAAGGCAACGAACGGAGCAGCACGCCATTGACGACACTGAAGAGAGCCGTGTTGGCGCCGATTCCCAGCGCCAAAGTGATTGCGGCGACAGCGGTGAAACCAGGCCGCTGCCACAGTGTGCGAACTCCGTAACGCAAATCCTGCATGATCGTCTGCATAGCTCGTGCCTCCTGCCGATGTGAGATTCTGTGCCCTCTATGACCAGTGCGCCGGTCCCTGTCTTGTCAGTACCGCCTGCGGTAGCGGCCGGGTGTTACTCTCTTTGACCATCTGCCGGACGCGCATCCACCCGCTACCGCAAGTGGTACTGACAGATCGCCAGACTGACGACTCGCGACTTCTTTTACTTCACTTTCATCACCACAAACGTCATGTCGTCATATTGCGGCGCGCCGGCGCACCACTGCTTGACGCGCGTCTCAATGCCGGCGCGGATTTCGCTGACCGACAAGCGCACGTGCGCGGCAAGAGTCTCTTTGACCCTCGCCTCGCCAAACTCTTCGCCGCTCAAATCCATCGCTTCCGTCAAGCCGTCGGTGAAGGCAAACAAAACGTCGCCCGACTCCATCTGGATGGTTTCCTGTTCGTAGCTGCAGTGCTCAAAAATGCCGACGATCAAGCCGCCGGAACTGAGGTGCTGAAAATCGTTAGTCTCGCGGGCCCGCATGAAGAACGGCGGATTGTGTCCGGCATTTACGTAAGTCAACTGCCGCGTGACCGGATCGAACTGAGCGTAAAAGAAAGTCACATAGTTTGAGCCGCCGGTGGACTCGAACAGCAGCCGGTTCAGCGTCGTCACCATTCCCGGTAACGAGCCGTTTGCGTGCGAGTGCAATCCGTTTCGCACGGCCAGGCTGCGCAGGGTGGCCTGCATGGTCGACATCAGCAACGCTGCCGGCATGCCCTTGCCGGCCACGTCGGCGATGGCAATGCCCAGTTGCTGATCGTCCAGCACGATGAAATCGTAATAGTCGCCACCCACGCCGCGCGCCGGTTCGCAGAAGCCGGCGAGTTCCACCGCCACACTCTCGGGCGCCCGGGAAGGCAGTAACCGCCGCTGCACCTCCCAGGCCAGTGCGAGTTCGCGACGCAGACGCTCTTCGGCCACCATCCTTTCGGCCAGACGCGAGTTTTCAATGACCAGGGCCAACTGCGCGGCGACCGACATCAACACTTCCTTGTCAGCCTCGGAATAGCGAAACTGTCCCCGTCGTAAACCAAGCGACAGGATGCCGATCAACTGGTCTTTCGTCTTTACCTGGACCAGCAGATGCGCGGCAATCCGCTGCAACGTCTCGCGCTCCTGGCCGCGCGCGGTGCGCAAGTCGGTCGTGGCCGCACTCAACGCCCTGGTCCATGTCTCAAGCTCGGCCGGTTCGACCACCAGCGGGGCCGAGAGACTGCGCAAACGCCTGACCATGAAAGCCTCGCGTTGAAAACTCAAGACCGGCGCCAGCTCGATCTGATCTACCTGACTGGCAGTTGCGGCCTGGCGCGAAGACGACAATTGAGGTTGTGAAGTCGAGAAGCGACAGACGTAATTGCCGCTGACTTCCTCATGCACAAAGATCGAAACGTCACCCGCCTCAAGCGTCCTGGCGATCCGCCTGGCGATAGACTCATAAAGCTGATCAACGCTCGTCACCGTGCGCGCTTCCTGGCCGAGATCAAAAAGAATGCGCCGCTCGTCATAGGGAACCGGCGAGAAGTAACGCTCAATTCTTGGCAGCAGGTGTCGCCTGGCAAGCACGTGCAGGAAAGCGAGAGCCGCCAGAAGAGAGATGAGCACGGCCGTATCACCGCGGCTTCCGATCCGGTCAAGGAAAGCGGCGCGACGGCCGGTCAGCACGAACAGTAAGGAGGCAGCGAGCACCAACAGTTCGACGATTAGGGTCACCCGCGCGACGGACAAATGCTGTTGCCAGCGTCGCCACTTGCGGCGCATTGTTTTCAGCCTCGGTCTCGAAAAGCGTGGAAGAATTCTCATGTCTTTGCTTCTTCCCCTCCCCACCAAGTGGGAGGGGTTGGGGTGGGGTTGGCGTTACGCCTTCGACCTCTCCCCTAACCGCTTGCGGAGAGGGGGAGAAAGCGACTTACTCATAACGCAGCGCTAGCAACGGATCGATTTTCGTAGCCCGGCGCGCCGGAATGTAGCTGGCAATCAAAGCCACGCAAATAAGCAAAACCGCCAGTCCGCCGAAAACCAGCGGGTCGGTAGCGCTCACTTCGAAGAGCAGACTTCTCATCACTCTGGTGAGCGTGAATGCGGCCACAAGACCGAGGCCCACGCCCAGCAACGAAGTCCGCATTGCCTGTCCCAGGATCAGCCAGACGATGTTCTGAGAGCTGGCGCCTAACGCCAAACGCACACCCATCTCCTGTGCTCGCTGGGTCACCGAATAAGCGATCACGCCATAGATACCGATCGCCGCCAGCGTCAATGCGAGCGCGGCAAACACGCCAATCAGCAGCATGTTGAAACGTTGTGGAGCAACTGCTTTGGCGAACAACCGATCCATGGTGGCGGTCTCGCTGAGCGGCTGGTCCTTGTCGACGGCCCACACTTCGCGCCGCACCAGCGCAGCTAAACTGGTTGGATCATTCGCACTGCGAACCACCAGCGTCATGTATTGCCAGGTAGTTTGAGCCGCCGCCAGGTACAGTGTGGGGCGCGCATCGCCTTTCAAGTCGGTATGCTTCACTCCGCCGACAACGCCGATGATCGTCGCTGGACCATGATTCGTTTGCGACCCTTGCTCAGTGAGACGCTTGCCAATCGGGTCCTCGTCCGGAAAGTACCGGCGAGCAAGGGTTTCATCGATAACCACAGAGTAAGTGGTGTCCGCTCTGTCTTGTTCGCTGAACGAACGTCCTTTGAGTATGGGTATCTTCAGGGCCCGAAAGTAGTCAGGCGTGATCACGCGGAAGTCCGCGGTCTGAATCTGATTGGTATCGATAGGCGAGGGCCGGCCTTCGATGTCGAAACCATCGAGTTCCTCCTGCCCGCTCAACGGCAGATGCGAAACGGCTGCGGCCACTTCCACGCCCGGTAACGCGCGCACCCGCTCGACGACTTGCTTAAAGAACTGCGCGATCTGAGCGTCGTTTTTGTACTTCGTTTGCGGCAACGCCAGATTCACCGTCAACAAATGGTCAGGCGCAAATCCCGGGTTGATGTTTTGCAAGCGCACAAAGCTCTTGCCCAATAAGCCGGCGCCGACCAGCAACACCAGTGAGAGAGCTACTTCGGCGACCACTAACAGGCTGCGTGCGCGTTGCCGCCGGCGGCCACCCGTGGTGCTGCGGCCGCTCTCTTTTAAGGATTCGTTGAGATCGGTCTTCGAAGCCTGCAGCGCCGGCGCCAGACCAAAAAGCACCGCGGTTACGAGCGATACTCCGGCGGTGAACAACACCTCGCGGGCATCAATCCCAATCTCCGTCAGCCGCGGCAGCTTGCCGGGACTGAGCGCTACCAGGAGTTTCACACTCCACGCGGCCAGCATTACGCCGAGCGTCCCGCCCACCAGCGAGAGCAGCAGGCTCTCAGTCAGGAGCTGACGCACAATGCGCAAGCGGCCCGCGCCGAGCGCAGTGCGAATGGCGATCTCTCTTTGTCTTGAGGTGGCGCGAGCCAACAACAAACTGGCGACGTTGGCGCAGGCAATCAAAAGCACAAACGCGACCGCGCCCAGCAAGATCAGAATCGCTTTGCGACTGGCGCCGACGACTTGTTCGTGAACCAGATTGACAGTCGCGCCCCAGTCTTTGGCGTCCTTCGGATTCTGCTGTTCGATGTTTTTCGCGACGGTGGCCATCTGTGACTGCGCCTGGGCGAGTGTCGCACCGGGTTTGAGACGGGCGATGACGCCGAGGTGGTGACTGCCGCGATTCTTGCGCTGCTCGTCAGTCAAGGCGATTGGCAGCCAGACATCAGTTTTGGCAAACGAAAAGTAATCGGGCAATCCCACGTCTTTGGGAAAGGCGAAGTCCGCGCCCATCACTCCCTGAATCGTGAACGACTGGCCGTCGATCTGCATTTTTTGCCCAACGACGTTCATATCTCCGCCAAAGCGGCGCTGCCATAATCCATGGCTCAGCAGCACCACTCGATCGTTACCGGGCTTCGCCTCTTCGGCGCCGAAGTCCCGGCCCAGCATCGGTCGCGCGCGCAAGAGCGATAATAGATTCGCCGAGACGCGCGCACCATCAATGTGCTCCGGCGCAGCGCCTCCGGTGAGATTCCCACCCCAACTATCGAGCATGGACATTTCCGCAAAGACGCTGCTCTGTTCCTGCCAGTCAAGAAAGTCGGCATAAGAAGAAGGCAGTTGATCGATGCCGAGCCGCTTTCCGAGCGGATGTGTTTGCCAGATGTAGACCAGGCGATCGGGCTCGGCAAAAGGCAGGGGTCGCAGCAGCACGGCATTGACCACGGTGAAGATCGCTGTGTTAGCTCCGATTCCCAGGGCCAGCGTGACGACCGCAACCAGCGTGAATCCCGGATGCTTCAGCAAGCCTCTGAGTCCATAGCGGATGTCGTTGAATAATGTTTCCATCGTTGACCTCGAAGAATCGACTCACTCTCTTGCCGGGACCTTCTTACTGACCTTCTTACTGGGACCGTCTTACTGGGACCGCGGGCGTCCCGCCCGCTTGCGTACCCAATCACACGCCGATCAAGAAACCCGATTCCTCGCGAAATGACGGCGCCCTGTGCGAAATGCTCGCGCCGCGACCTGCTCGTGCGCTGCGCGAAATGCTCGCGCCTGCGGCGCTCGGGCGGGCGGGACGCCCGCGCTCCCAGTGGGCGGGCGACGCTTTATCATTGGCAAATCACTATTCGGATCTCAGTGCCTCCAGTGGATCGACCTTAGTGGCGCGCCGCGCCGGGAGGTAACAGGCCAACAGGGCCACAGCCGCCAGCACGACGGACACCACGATCAAAGTAATCGGATCACGAGCGCTGACTCCGAAAAGCAAACTCGTCATTAAGCGAGTTGCGGCGAGTGCGCCCACGAGGCCAACCCCAATCCCGATCAGGGCCAGTCGTACTCCCTGACCCAGCACCAAACTCATGATCTCTCGCCGCCCGGCTCCCAGGGCCATGCGTATTCCGATTTCATGCGTTCGCTGGACCACCAGGTAAGTCACCACTCCGTAGACGCCGACCGAAGCGAGAATGAGCGCCAGCGCGGCAAAGAGTGTCAGCAGCGTCGTGGAAAACCTTTGCGCTGAAAGCGATTGGTCCAGTGCCTGCTCGAGTGTTCTGGGATTGCCCAGGGTTACATCCTGATTGAGTGATCGCACAGTTTCTCGAACCCCGGTGAAGAGCGTTTCCGGGCTGGGTTTCGTTCTCACCAACAGCGCACTGCCTCGGACCAGGCTCTGCTTGCTGTTCAGATACAGAGTGCAGCGCGTCTCTTTGCCCAGACCGCGATCGCGCGAATCGGCCGCAATACCCACGATGGTGAACCAACGGCCGAGTGGTTGTAAGTTCACGAGTTGAATTTCTTGTCCGATGGGATCCGCATCAGGAAAGTAACGGCGCGCCATCGTGTCGTTGATGACCGCGACCAGTTGATGGGTCTCGTCGTCCTGAGTAGAGAAATCCCGGCCCCGTAAAATCGGGATTTCCATGGTCCGAAAGAAATCGGCGCCCACCAGGCGTGGATCGCTAACGGTCTCATGACCCGGTTGCGCCGGCGGTCTGCCGTGAATCGCGAAGACCGAACCGGCGCCGTCAAATCCACCCAGCGGCAAAGAGCTGGTCGAAGAGACGGCTTCGACTCCGGGCAGGGCTTGCAGGCGATCAAAAAGTTGTTTGTAGAACAAGCTGACCTGCTGCTGCGTGGGATAGCGCGCGTTGTCCAGACAACACATACTTACGGTGAGCAGGTGGTTGGCATTAAAACCGAGACGGTCGTTCTTCAAATTTCGCAGACTCTCGACCAGCAAGCCCGTGCCCACCAAAAGCACGATGGCGAGGCCGATCTCACCAACCACCAGCAACTGCCGCGTCAAACGGTTGCGCGTCGACCCTCGCGTACCGCGGCCGGCTTCGCGCAGCCACTCGTTCAGATCACGTTTGGAAACTCGCAGGGCAGGCGTCAAGCCAAAAAGAATACTTGCCAAAACCGAGGCGCCCATCGAGAAAAGAAAGACCTGCGCATCAATCCGCAGCGCATGGGGACTGAAGGAAGGCATTCTTGGCATTATCGCGACCAGGGGTTTGAAGGTGGCCCAGGCCAGCGCGAATCCGGCGCTACCGCCGAGCAAACCCAACAACAGACTCTCTGTCAGGAACTGTCGCAGCAGACGAACCCTGGTAGCGCCAATGGCCACGCGAACCGCAATCTCTTTCTGCCGTGCCGTAGCACGCGCCAATAAAAGGTTGGCAATATTGGCGCAGGCAATCAGTAGCAGCAATCCCACCGCGCCGAGCAGAATCAGGAGTGTCTTGCGCGTGTTGCCCAGGTCGGCGAAGAATCGTTGCATGGGACCAACCGTCACTCCCCAGCCCGTATTCGTCGCGGGAAATTCGTGCTCCAGTTGCGTCGCGATGCCGCCCATCGTCGATTGTGCCTGCGCAATAGTGACACCGTCTTTCAGCCGCGCCAGCACCGTGTAGATGTGATTGCGATTTCCCAGGCCTTTGGCGTCGAAACCAAGCGGCGCCCAAACGGACACGTCATCGCGTTCGAATTGAAAGCCGGGCGGAAGGACTCCGATTATCGAAACGCTGGCGCGGTCAGAAGTGCGCCAGATGCTCTTGCCGATCACATTCCGATCGCCGCCGAATTGCGCCTGCCAAAATTCATAGCTCAACACCGCCACCCGGTCGCTGCCTGCGGCGTCTTCTTCCGGCGACCAGAGACGGCCGACAATTGGTCGTACTCCCAGGATCGGGAAAAAACTCGCCGAAGCGCAGTTGCCGTTGAGCAGACGAGGCTCGCCTTCCTGGGCCAGACGGTAACCACATCCCTGGTAAGCGGCGAGGCTCTCAAAAACATTGGCGCGCCGTTGCCACTCCTTGAAATTGTTGGGCGTCACGTAAAGCCAATCAAGGTTCTGGGTGGCTTTCGTTTCCAGAACGGTGACGATGCGCGCCGGATCTCGAAAGGGCAGCGGCCGAATGATGACTGCATTCGCCACGGAGAAAATCGCGCTGTTCGCGCCGATGCCGAGCGCGAGAGTCAACACCGCCACTGCCGTAAAACCCGGATTCCTGCGCAGCGTCCGCAACGCATAACGCAAATCGTGAAAACTGTCTGCGATCATTTTTTGCTCCTTCTCACCTAACCCGCCCTTCCCTCGGAATCTACTCAGCTCGTTTTACTGGGACCGCGGCCGTCCCGCCCGCTGGCGTGCCTCATCACACAGTCATCAAGGAACCTGATTCCGCGCGACAGGCTCGCGCCTGCGGCGCTCAGGCGGGCGAGACGCCCGCGGTCCCAGTAGGCAGCCGCTACTCATAGCGCAGCGCCACCAACGGATCGACGCGCGAAGCTTTTCTCGCCGGCAGGTAACCCGCCAACGCTCCCACCAGCATCAGCAAGACGACAGCCATCGACAGCGTTACCGGATCGCTCGGATTGAGTCCGAACAACTGACTGGAAATCAGATGAGCCGCACCCCACGCGGCCGGCACGCCGATGACCAGCCCCGCGCCCACCAGCAACAGACTCTCTTTCAAGACCATCCAGACAATATTGCGACGTTCAGCGCCGAGCGCCATGCGAATACCGATTTCATTTGTGCGGCGCACAACCGCGTGGGCCATGATCCCGTACAAGCCAACGCAAGACAGCACCAGCCCCAACAACCCGAAGAAGCTCACCAACTGAGCGAGCAGTCTTTCCTGACTCAGTGAGTCGTCGGTCTGCAGGCGCAGAGAAGTGACGCTGAGGACTGGCAGCTTTTCATCCACTTGCGAGATTGCCGCGCGCACTTCGACGGCCAGGCCCAGCGGCTCACCTGAAGTGCGCAGCTCCAAAGTATTCCGGAAGGTTTGCTGGTCCTGTAGCTGGAGAATGGGTTGATAGACGTAGCGAACCGCTTTTTCTTTGGCGCTATCGTATTTCACATCGCCAATCACGCCGACGATTTCAAGGTCGTCCTTATCCGAATCCTCATTGAAGGTGATGCGCCGCCCGATCGCACTTTGACCGGGAAAGAAAAATTCGGCAAAGGTCTGATTGACCACGGCAACCTTGGTGGAAGCGGCAGTGTCCTGTAAGCCAATCTCACGACCAAGCAAGAGTGGCACGCCCAGCGTCTCGGCATATTTGGGTCCGATCTGAACGTGAGAGACATCCATGTCTTCGCCCAGACGCGGCGTGTAGCCTCGAACCAGCACGCTGCTGCTACTGTTGGTTCCGCTCATCGGACTGTAGCTGGCCATCGTGGCCGAACGAACGTTGGGCAGCGCGCTCAGGCGATCGTAGAGTTGGCGATAGACCGCGCTGAGTTCACTCGCCTTGTATCCGGCCAGCCGCGCATCGATCGTCGCCAGCAGTACGTTCTCGCGATTGAAACCGAGCGCTTCCTGCTGGAGATTGATGAGACTGCGAGCGAATAGCCCCGCGCCCACCAGCAGCACCAATGAGACTGCTACCTGCGCGACCACCAACACCGACCCCAGGTTGAAACGACCGGTGCGGCCTCGAGTGGATTTTTCTTTCAAGGCCGACGTGAGATCGGTTCGGGTGGCGCGGATCGCCGGCGCGATGCCGAAGAGAACTCCTGAGGCCAGCGAAATCCCGACGCTGAAGAGCAACACCGACAGGTCAGGCTTAACATCCAGTGGTGTACTCGCGGCAACGCGGGCCACCAACAAACTTACTCCCCAATTGGCCAGCAGCACGCCGGCAATGCCGCCGATGGCGGCCAGCAACAGGCTCTCGGTCAACAGTTGCCGGACCAAACGCGCCCGGCTGGCGCCCAGCGCCTGACGCAGGGAAATTTCCGCCTGCCGCGTGGCTGCGCGCGACAGCAACAGGTTTCCCACATTGGCACACGCAATCAGCAGGACCAGCGCGACGACGACCATCAGCAGTCTGAGCGCCCGCGCATAGAAAGTTCGCAAGCCCGATAGTCCACGGCCTCCCGGAGTTAGTCGGGCGTACGTATTTTGAATCGCCAATCGGTTTTCGTCGGTGAGTTTTGCGCCTACCTGATCGGTGATCAATTGTCTCAACTCGGTATTAACCGAGGCCTGAGCTTGTCCGATTTGCGTGCCGGGCTTTAGCCGTCCGATCATGTTCAGCCAATAAGCAGTCTTATCTTCAAGGAAAGACTTGCGCAATTCGATCTGCGGTTGAAACACAAGCGGCAGCCAGAAATCAGGCGAACGTCTCACTCGCTCGCCAAAGAAACCGGGCGGCATCACTCCCACGATGGTGAACGCGGCGCCGTTAAGCAGCACACTCTTACCTACGACCTGTGTATCTCCGTTCAGTTTTTGCTTCCAGTAGTCGTTACTGATAACCGCTGCGGGGTGGGCCGAAGGACTATCATCTTCATTGGTCAGCACGCGCCCTTGCAGTGCATTGACTCCCAGGACTGCAAAATAATTTCCCGAAACCAGATGGCTCGACGCTCGTTCCGCGGCTCCCCCGGTCTGCGCGTCGGGACGCCTGACGCTCACACGACTTTCACCACTGCGGAATGCGCTCAATTCCTGAAACGAAGGATCGTGTTCCCGGAAGTAACGGTAGGACGAATATGAAAAACGATGCACCTGGCCCGCCACCGGATCGCCGGTTGAGATGCTTGTTCCTTCACCAGGCGAGTCGTCGAAAAGCACCAGCTCTTCGGGATGGCTTACCGGAAGCGGCTTCAACAGCACGGCGTTGATTAGGGTGAAGATCGCGGTGTTGGCCCCGATGCCCAACGCCAAAATAACCAGGGCGACAAGGGTAAACGCCGGACGTTTCCGCAAACCTCTCAGACCATAGCGAATGTCTTTCAATAGTGTTTCCATCATTCACCTCTAAGAATCGACTCACCCTCTTGCTGGGGACCTTCTTACTGGGACCGCGGGCGTCCCGCCCGCCCGGGTGCCTCATCACACGCTGATTAAGTAACCTGATTCCGCACGACATGTAACCTGATTCCGCATTACACGCTCGCGCCTGCGGCGCTCAAAGCGGGCGGGACGCCCGCACTCCCAGTAAAGCAGGGCTATTCGTACCGCAGCGCGGCCAACGGATCGACTTTCGTGGCGCGTCGTGCGGGAACAAAACAGGCCAGGAGCGCCACCGCGTTCAGTACGACGACAACAACAATGAAAGTCGTCATATCGGTCGGCGTCACGCCAAACAGCAACCCGCGGATCAAACGCGTCAACGCAAAGGCGCCCAGCAATCCGATTGCCTCTCCGATGACCGCCAGGGTCATACCCTGCTTCAGCACCAGCTTCAGCACATCCGCGGCCCGCGCGCCCAGCGCCATGCGAATGCCCATCTCCTGCGTGCGCTGGGTGACCACGTACGAAAGCAATCCGTAGATCCCCACCGCCGCCAAAATCATCGCTAACGCGCCGAACAATCCCATCAGAAACATATTCAGGCGCGGCTGCGCGATGCTGTCCGAGACAATTCTTTCCAGAGTCTTGACGTCAGTGATTGGCTGATTGGGATCGATGGCCCACACAGTTTGCCGGACAGCCGTAACCAGCGCCGTGGGATCGCTTTGTGTCCGGATCAAAATCGCCATGTCCTGCAAAGGCGCTTGCGCGGCGGGCAGGTAATAAGTCGGCTCGGACTCAGCATTCAAGCCCGCGGATTTCACGTTGCGCGCGATACCGACGATCTCAAATGAGGTGAGCTTTTGACCTCTCCAGATTCTTCCCGGTGGGCCTGGTTGGATCCGCTGGCCCAGCGTCGGTTCGTTTGGAAAGAAGCGACGCGCAAAAGCTTCGTTCACAATCGCCACGCCAGGATGGTCCTCGTCATCCTGAGCGCTGAACTGCCGGCCATTAATCACCTGAGCGCCGACCGTGCGAAAGTAAGCCGAGCTCACCGGTTCGAAATTCGCGCCGGGAAATTCGCCAGGCTTGGGCGCCGGCCGTCCTTCGATCGTGAACGAATCTCCCCAATTCGCCTGCAGGGGATGATCGTAAGCAATCGATGCCGATTGGACACCCGGTAAAGCATCAAGCCGTTCGATCAGCGTGGTGAAGAACCGGTTGACTTGCGCCGGCTCGGGATATTTCGATTGCGGCAGGCTCAAGCTCAGGGTCAACACGTGTTCTGCTTTGAATCCGGGATCGACTTGCTGCAGGCGCCAGAAACTTTTGATCATCAGGCCGGCGCCAATCACCAGCATCACGGCCATACTGACTTGAAAGACAACCAGCAGTTGCCGCACTCGCTGGCGACCCGCGCTCGGACCCGAACTGCGCCCACCTTGTTCAAGTGTCGATTGCAGATCCGGTTTGGCGGCATGCCACGCCGGCGCCAACCCGAAGACCAAACAGGTAACCAGCGAAAGTAAGAGCGTGAATCCCAGTACCCGCCAGTCGAGGTGCACCTGGTCCAAACGCGGAATCTCCTGCGGAATGATTCTAAGCATTCCGCCAATTCCCAGTCGGGCCAGGGCAATACCCGCCGTAGTGCCGAGCAAAGTGAGCAACAGGCCCTCCAGAAAGAACTGGCGCACCAGTCGAGTGCGACCGGCTCCGAGCGCGGACCGAATCGCGATTTCCTTGCTGCGCGCCGCGTGCTGGGCCAGCAAAAGGCCGGCGATATTGGCGCAGGCAATCAAGAGCACCAGACCGACTGCGGCCAATAAAGTGATCAATGCCGGTCTGACTTTCCCGACCAGCTCGTCCATGAAAGGACTGACCAGCACCCCTTCGCCTTTGTTGACTGGATATTCGGCTTCGAGCCGCGCCGCTACAGTGTTCATCTCCGCCTGTGCCTGCTCAATGGTGACGCCCGGCTTGAGCCGCCCCAGCACACCGAACACGTGCGACGTTCTTCTGGCCGCCATCTCAGCAGTGAAACCCAACGGCATCCAGAACTGCTCCTGGCTTTGATCGAACGAAAGTTTTCCCGAAGTCGTGGGCCACGCAGGATAGATTCCCGGTGGCATCACTCCGACAACGGTGTAAGGACTTCCGTCCAACCTAATCGCTTTGTTGAGGAGCCCCGGGTCACCGCCATAACGGCGCAGCCAGAATGCGTGGCCGAGAATCACCACCGGCCCTTTGCCAGGCTCATACTCCTCTGGAAGGAATTGACGGCCGAGCATCGGCTCGATGCCAACGACGGAAAAATATCCGGCTCCGGCTCGCGATCCGAGCAACTGCTCCGGCTCGCCGTCTCCGGTCAGGGTCATCGTCGAAGACCCAAAGGCAGTCATGCCCTCAAAACTCGTGCTCTGTTTTTTCCAATCGAGAAAGTTTGCCGGAGTGGCGCGCCAGCGACCGCGATCGGGCACGTTCGCCCAAAGCGAGACCAGGCGATCAGGGTTCTTGAAAGGCAGCGGACGCAGCATGACCGCATTCACGACGCTGAAAATTGCGGAATTGGCGCCGATGCCCAGGGCTAGCGTGATTACCGCAACGGCGGTGACGCCGGGGTTCTTTAACAACATGCGCGCGCCGTAACGCAGGTCTTGCCAAATGTTCGCCATAATGATCCTCACTTCTCAGCTTGCACTGGGACCGCTAGCACTGGAACCGCGGGCGTCCCGCCCGCTTGCGTGGCGACCACGCACGCAATTCCGAAACACTCAAGTCGCACAACACATTTCGCGCAACACAGTCGCGCCTGCGGCACTCGGGCGGGCAGGATGCCCGCGCTCCCGGCTTACTCGTAGCGCAGCGCCACCAGTGGATCGACTTTCGTGGCGCGGCGCGCCGGAATCAATATCGCCAGCATCGCCACCAGCGACAGAAACGCCGATACGCTCACGAGCGCCATTGGATCGACTGAGCTGATATCGATCAATACCGTCGCCAGCAGTCGCGAAACCAGCACGCCTCCGGCAATACCAAACACCATCCCCAGCGCAGTGAGCCGCAATCCCTGAAACAAAAACATCCTGACCACATCAGCGGGCTTCGCGCCCAGCGCCACGCGAATCCCGATCTCGTGTGTCCGGCGTGTGACGACGAACGACATCACTCCGTAGAGTCCAATTGACGCTAACAAGAGCGCCAACATTCCCAGGCTCGCAGCGATCATGGCAATTGCGCGAAAGGGCGCCATTTGAAAAGCAAAACTCTCTTCGAGTCGACGAACCGAAGTGCGCAGTGAAGGGTTTAGCACCGCGGCCAGCGGCCGGATCGTCGCCATTGTTTGCCCCGGATCATCGGCCGTCCGCACCAATAGATACTGGCCGGCGGGACTGCGTGGCTCGAGCGCCAGATAGATCATTGTCTCGTCCTGTTCCCACAGCCACCGACTTCGTGCATCGCGAGCTACGCCGATAACTTCATACTGTTGATAAGAGGGAACCGCCGGCTCGTGATTTTGTGACGAGGCGGCCTGTGGCTCTTGCGAAGCGGCCAGGCGCAGGCTCTTTCCAATCGGATCGGATTCAGGCCAGTAGCGCTTGGCGGTTGCCGCGCTTACAACCACGAGCGGCACTTTTGCCTTCGCCTCCTGGACAGTAAACGAGCGGCCGCAAACGAGACTGATGGAGAGCGCTGCGAAATACTCCGGTGAAACGAAGTTGTAGCGTGCCTCTCGCGGATGTTCGCTCGCCTCTCCGGGCAGCAGGACGGCGGTGTTTCCCATGTCGCCGCTGAGTGGCTGCCGGTAAGCGAGACTTACCGCTACCACACCCGGTGTCGCTCGCAACTGCTCGGCAAGTTGATCCCGCAGTTCGCCCTCGCGCTGAGTGTCTCGAAGTTCATTGCTCGGTTCACTGCTCGATGGGATCAAGGGGCTCGAGGGGCTTAATCCAACCGCGAGGGAAAAGACATTCCGGGTCGTCATCCCGGTGTCGACAGTCTGCAGGCCTCGCTGATTCTTGATGAGCAAACTCGCCACGACCAGTAATGACAAACAAACAGCGATCTGCGCCACCACCAGCGCGTTGCGCAAACGCGACTGACTCAGGCTGCTGCCAAAGGTCGAGCCTTCGTCCTTGAGAGCCGCGATCAGATCGGGCTTGGAAGATTGCAGCGCCGGCATTAGTCCGGCGGCGATTCCCGCGACCGCCGCCATTACGAACGTGAAGCCGAAGATTCTCCAATCGGGACTAAGATTGAGAGAAAACACCGAGGTGAGATCGGCGGGCAACGGCAGCGAAGACAGCACTACCGGGTAAAGCACGCTGAGCGTCCAGATGGCCAGCAACAATCCCACGAGACCCCCCGCCACCGCCAGGAGCATGCTTTCAGTCACCAGTTGTCGCACTACTCTGGAACGGCTTGCGCCCAGCGCGAGGCGCACGCCAATCTCGCGGCGTCGACCGACTGCGCGCGCCAACAACAGATTGGCTACGTTTGCACAAGCAATCAAAAGCACCAGTCCAAATCCAACCATCAAAGGCACGACCAGGGACATCACGTCTTCATTAAGCGAAACGAACGTGCCGCCGGAGGCGAGCTTGAGACTGGTTTTGCGACCCGCAGCCGGATAGCTCTGGGCCAGCCGGTCAGTAATCAGTTGTAGGGCCGACTCGGCTTGTCGACGTGTGACGCCCGGTTTGAGCCGGCCAAGTAAAGTGAAGACTTCAGTCTGTCGATCCGTTAACCAGCGCTTGTGACCCCAACCACCTGCCTGAATCAGCCGGTCACGCGTTCCGAGCGGCGCCCAGAACGCCGGCACATCCGGCGTGGTTCCGACAAACTCGCGCGCGGTTACACCGATCACCGTGAACTGCCGGCCCTGCAGCACAATCGACTTGCCGGCGATCTGCGAATCTGAACCAAAGTGTCGTTGCCAACACGAGTGACTCAGGACAACGACCGGCTGGTCATCGGGACGCTCGTCTTCCGCTTGATGAAATCCTTGCCCCAACGTCATCTCGGCGCCAAGCGCGGTAAAGTAGTTGCCGGAAACGATCTGTCCGAAGAGGTACCGGTAACCTTCGGCCAAGGCCGCCCCATCATCCTGATTCGGTGGGGCTTCGCCGAGTGTTGCGCGCACTTTGTTCCAGGCCACGACGTCGGATAGAACGCCGTTCTGAGCTCGATAATCAAGATAGTCCAGATACGAAAAGAGACGGTTCGGCTGCCCTTCGGCGTTTGCGCCGTCAAAGTTAACCAGACTGTCCGGATCCTTGAGCGGCAAGGGTCGCAGGACGAACGCATTGAAGACTGTAAAGAGCGCCGTGTTGACTCCGATACCGAGAGCCAGAGTGAGCACCGCGACAATCGTAAAGCCGCGCTGCGCTCGCAGGGCTCGAACACCGTATCGCAGGTCTTGTAGTAGTGACTTCATCAGGATCGACCTTCGTCGCTCGCTCTGTCAGAACCACCTGCGGTAGCGGGTGGTTGAACGCTGATATCTATCTACTCCATTCGTCAGTTGAACCACCCGCTACCGCAGGTGGTTCTGACCTCATTCGTAGCGCAACGCCACCAGCGGATCGACTTTTGTAGCGCGGCGCGCCGGCACCAGGCACGCGAGCAGCGCCACCATCATCAGCAGCAAAGTAATCAACGCGAACGTCAGCGGATCTGTCGTGCTCACGCCGTAGACCATCTTTGACAGCAAACGAGTCAGCGCAAACGCAGCAATCAGTCCCAGCGCCACTCCTCCCAGCGCCATCTTCATTCCGTGACCTAAGACCAAACGAAGCACATCCATCGGTTGCGCCCCCAGCGCCAGGCGAATCCCGAGTTCGTGTGTCCGCTGGCCCACGAGATAGGCGATCACACCATAAAGGCCGAGACTCGCCAGCAGCAGCGCGACCACGGCAAAGGCATCGAGCAGGATCATCGAAAAGCGCCGCTCAGCCAGCGACTCGGCGATCACTTCATTCATCGTCTGCGGTCTGGAGATGACATTTTGTTTGTTGTGGTTTTGAACGACGCGGCGAATAGACTCCAGAGGTAATGACGCCGCTCCTTCGGAACGAATCAACACACTTACACCGGCCCAGCCATTCGACCCCTGTCGGAATGGTTCGTAGAGCTGGGCTTGCAGCGTCTGCGCTTCGTCCGAATCGAGACTCCACTGCTTCACGTGCCCGACGACGCCGATGATCTGTTGCGGGTCCTGGCCGTCCTGAACGATTCGCTTGCCGACGGGGCTTGCGTCGCCGAAATGTTTGCGCGCAAAGACTTCGTCGATCACCACGACGGGCTGCGAGCGATCGCTATCCTGATTGGTGAAGAAGCGGCCCTGCTTCAGCGGAATGCCCATGGCCGTCAAATAGCCGGGTTCAACGCGGTAGACGAGCGCCATGCTCATTTCGCTCTGACTCGCAGGTTTGGGCTGACCTTCCACCCAGAAAAACAAGTCGTCCTCACCTTGCAGGGGAACTGCCCCCGCCGAGAATGAGACTGCCCTGACACCTGGCATTGAACCGAGCTGATCGCTGAGTTCACGAAAGTTGGCGCGAATAGTTTCGGGACTGGCTGTCTTCATTTCCGGAGATAGGCTCAATCCGAAAGACAGCACATTGTCCGAGCGAAATCCCGGATCAACTCTCCAGAGCGCACTGAGACTGCGAATCATCAAGCCTGCGCCGACCAGCAGCACCAGCGCCAGAGCCATCTCGACGGCCACCAGAATGCCGTGGGCTCGACCGCGACCACTGCTCGCCCCGCGCCCGCCTTCCTTAAGAGTGTCCGACAACCGCCAACGTGAAGTCTTCAGCGCCGGGGCGAGGCCCGCCAGAATTCCAGTCAGCAGCGAAATGATGACGGTGAAAATTAGTACGCGACGATCCAAGGCGACTTCCGAGGCGCGTGGCAACGTGGTGGGCAGCGCCAGGAGCGCGGCATGTGTACCCCAACCGGCGATCAGCAAACCCAAACCGCCCCCGGCTAAAGACAGCAGCAAGCTCTCGGTCAGAGACTGTCTGAGCAAGCGCCAACGGCCCGCGCCCAAAGCGGCGCGAATGGCAAATTCGCGAGTCCGGCCAGTCGAGCGCGCCAGCAAAAGGTTGCTGACATTCACACACGCGATTAACAGCACGAACCCGACCGCGCCCAGCAACATCCACAACGTCGTTGCGATGTCACCGATCATTCTTTCCTTGAGCGAGGCGACCTTCGATCCGTTACCTCTGTTTGTGTCGGGGTAAGTTATGGCGAGCCGCCCCATCACTTCGTTCAGGTCGGCTTCCGCCTGCGCAATGGTCACTCCGGGCTTAAGCCGGCCAATACCATGGAGACCCAAACCGGCGCCACGACTCTTGAGGCCAGGGGGATTCCACTGGCCGATCGGGACATAGACGTCGGGGGTGCGAAAGAAGCTGAAGCCGGCCGGAAGCACACCGATGATCGTGTAGCTCTTGTCATCCAGGGTGAGACCCTTTCCCACGAGATCTTGCGTCGCGCCGAACTTGCGCTGCCAAAGGTCTGCACTGATCACCACCAACGGTCCGACGCCAGGCTCATCTTCGCCCGCCGCAAACGTCCGTCCCAGTGCTGGCTTCACATCGAGCACCGAAAAAAAATCGGCGGAGACCAGGCGCGCGCTGACTCGCTCGGTTTCACCTGCGCCGATCAAGCTAAAGCCGAAGCTGCGTGAAACGGCCATCGCTGCAAACGTCCGATTTTCTTTTTGCAAATCACGAAAATTCGGGTAAGGGATCGCGCCCGTTGCAAAGTTTGGCTTGCTCTGGTCGAGTGTCACCAACTGCTCAGGCTGTGGAAACGGCAGCGGGCTAAGCAACACACCATTGACAACGGAAAAGAGAGCTACATTGGCGCCGATGCCCAAAGCGAGCGTCAGCACGACTACTGCGCTGAAGCCCGGACTCTTCAATAACATTCGCAACCCGAGTCGTAAGTCTTGAAACATGTCGTCCCTCACCTTCCTGTCAGTACCGCCTGCGGTAGCCGGTCAAAAAGTCGATCCCGTTTAGACAGGGCACTTGTGCCCCGGCGACCGTGGCGGACAAGTCCGCTGTCTAAACGAAGTGCGTCTGTCATAGTTGTCCTACTCGTAACGCAGCGCCTCCAGCGGATCGACTTTCGTCGCCCGGCGCGCGGGGATGTAACACGCCAACAGCGCCACAAAGATCAATCCCACCGAGACGCAAACGAAAGTCAGCGGATCGGTCGGGGTCACACCGAAAAGCAGATTCGACATCAAACGCGTCAGCGCCAGCGCTCCGGCCACACCCACCGCTACTCCGATTAACGTCAAAGCCATTCCACCCTGGATGACCAACTTCAGCACATCTCTCAATTGCGCGCCGAGCGCCATGCGAATCCCAATCTCATGCGTCCGCTCGCTGACTGAGAACGAGATCACGCCGTAAACGCCAATCATCGCCAGCACCAGCGCGATGAGCGCCAGCGAACCGATTAGCAGCATCACGAACCGGCGCTGGGCCACCGATGTATTCAGCAGCTTTTCCAGCGGCTCGACGCCATAAATCGGTTGCGCCGGATCGATGGCCAGCAGTTCGCGGCGCACCGCGGCAGTGAGGCTGGCGGCGTCCGTATTCGCCTTGATGACAAAGGCCATGCGCGGCCACGATTCCAAATCCTGACGGTAGGCGATGAAGGCAGTCGGCACTGGCGGATCACTCAAGCTCGCATGCCGCATATCGCCGGCGATGCCGACGATGGTGCGCCACGAAGTGTCTTTCGCACTCTCGCCGATAGCCATGCGTCTGCCGGCCGGATCTTCGTTGGGCCAATAACGCCGCGCCATCGTTTGATTGATCACGATCACCCGCTCGGAAGTCTCGCTGTCGGCATTGGTCAGTCCGCGTCCGCGAATGATTGGCACCTCGAGCGTCGCAAAATAATCAGGGCTGACCACCTGGTAATCCATCGTCACATTCTCGTCAGGCTTTGGATCCTGGCGGCCTTCGACGCGGAAACCGCGATTCATGCTGGCGCCGCTGAGCGGCAGGTTCATTACCATCCCGGCTGACTTAACCCCGGGCAGGTGCTGCAAGTGATCGAGCACGGCGGTGTAAAACGTCGCCCGGCTTTTGGGATCAGGATACTTTCGGCTCGAGGGCGCGATCTTTGCACTCAACACCTGGTCGGCATTGAAACCGGGATTAATCTGCGTCAGACGAAAGTAACTGACGACCAGCAGCCCCGCGCCCACCAGCAACACCTGCGCGAGCGCGATCTCGGCTACCACCAGAGCATTGCGCGAGCGGCGCTGCTGCCGGCCCTCACTCGCCCTGGCGCCGCCTTCCTTAAGCGAGCTATTTAGATTGGTGCGCGTTGCCTGAAATGCGGGCAGCAAGCCAAACCCGATTCCGGTGAGCACGGAAATCAGAAACGTGAAACCGAGCAGACGCAGATCCACGCTCGTCTCGCCGAGCCGCGGAATATCGCCCGGGCTAAGTTTGACGAACAAGGCGACAACCCAAACCGAGACGACCAGACCGGCAAGACCGCCGGCGAGGCTGAGCAAAAGGCTCTCCGTCAACATTTGCCTGATCAACCGGAACCGGCTGGCGCCGACCGCCATGCGAATGGCGATCTCGCGATCACGTTGCGAGGCGCGCGCCAACATCAGGTTGGCCACATTGGTGCAGGCGATCAGCAGGACGAACGCGACTGCACCCAGCAGAAGGAAAAGCACTCCCCGCACGCTGCCGACTATTTGCGTGTGCATCGGCACAACGTTCGATCCCAAGCCGCCGTTTGTTTTGGGAAATTCCAATTCCTGGCGCCGGGCAATGCCGGCGATGTCCGATTGCGCCTGCGAAAGCGAGACCCCCGATTTCAAGCGGCCCACCACGCTGATAAAGTGTGCGTCGCGTTCATGGGACCAATCGTTTTTGGGAAACTGCGCCAGCAAACTCATCGATACTGCGTTGCGATCACGACCCAGAACCCAGATGTCCGATTGCGAGGGAAACTGAAAATCAGCAGCCATTACCCCGACAACTTCGTATGGCGTTTCGTCGATCATCAGCGTGCGCCCGACTACCTGGCGATCAACGCCAAAACGGCGTTTCCATAATCCATCGCTGATCAAAACCAGGCGGCGATCCTGATGCTGATCGTCCTCTGCTTGAAACGTTCTGCCGGCTTGCACGGGCGCGCCTAACAGGTTCGTCAGATTTGAGGTGATAGTGGCGCCGTTGATTCGTTCGGCCTCGCCGTCGCCGGTGATATTGAAATTGCCATAGAAGGTCGCGGCCAGCTCGGCAAACGTCGTGTTTTGCGCTCGCCAATCGGCGAAGTTTCCCGGGGCCACGGAACGGTGGTCGCCTCCCGGCATCGTCTCGTAAATCATCACCAAACGATTCGGGTTGGCGTAAGGCAAGGGGCGCAGCACGACTGCGTTGACCACACTGAAGATTGCCGTGTTGGCGCCGATGCCCAGCGCCAGCGTGACGACGGCGGTGATCATGAAGCCGGGTCGCTTCAGCAGATTTCGTATGGCATAGCGAATGTCTTTGAATAGCATTTGCATACAAACTCACCGTTGGCACTCATCGAATTGGGACAAAGCCCTCCTTACTGGGACCGCGGGCGTCCCGCCCGCTTGTGTAGCAATCACTCACAGAATTCTGAAACACTCATTTCACGAGACCCTTATTCGCGCCTTCGGCGCTCAGGCGGGCGAGACGCCCGCGCTCCCAGTTACCAAGTCGCTATTCATATCTGAGCGCCACCAGCGGATCGACTTTCGTCGCGCGTCGCGCCGGAATCACACAGGCCAGCAGCGCAACGCCAAGCAACACACCGGCGACACTGGCGAAAGTTGCGGCGTCGGTCGCTTTCACGCCAAAGAGCAACCCGGCCATCAAACGAGTGAGAGCGAAAGCCGCCAGGACTCCACCCACTACTCCGATCAGAGTCAGCAGCATTCCCTTTCCGACCACCAGCCTGAGCACGTCGCGGCGGCCCGCGCCCAGCGCCATGCGAATACCAATTTCGTGCGTGCGCTGGGTGACCGCGTAACTCAACACACCGTAGATACCCACGGCAGCGAGGACCAGTGCCACGCCTGCAAAAACGCCGAGCAAGACCATGGAAAACTGTTGTTGGGCCAGCGAGGCCGCGAAATACTGAGCGAGCGTCTTGATGCTGGACACGGGTTGCTCTTTGTCAAGATTCAGAACCTCGCTGCGAATGGCCGCGCTCAGATTCGTCGGGTCGCCTGCCGTGCGAACCACCAAAGTCATGTAGGGAAAAGTCTGTTGGGTATAGGGTTCATAAGTCTGCATCGTTGTCGGTTGGTCCAGTGAATACTGTTTCACATCGCCGACAATGCCTACGATCTGATACCAGTCCGGATTCTGCTGACGTCGACCAAACTTTAGCCGCTTGCCGATAGGATCCTCGTCCGGAAACAGGTTCTTAGCCATCGTCTCGTTGATCACCGCGACATGAGGAGATCCGGCTACGTCGTTGGCTGTGATCAAACGACCCCGGACGAGCGGTATTCCCATCGCTTTGAAATAGTCGGCGCTTACTGAAGAGAAGTTCGTGCTTTGAGAGGCGCCCGGCGGCAAAGGCGGCCGCCCATCGATGTCAAATGCCAGCACCAAGTCGTTGTTGCTCATGGGAATGACGTTGCTGGCGCCCGCTGCTTGCACCCCGGGCAAGGCCGCCACTCTGTCGATCAACTGTTTGAAGAAGGCGACCCGCAGATTATCTTCCTCGTATTTCTTTCGCGGCAGTTCCACTTCCACCGATAGCGCATTGTTTGGATTGAATCCTGGATCCACTTTCTGCAGCAGCCCGAAACTCTTGATCATCAGACCCGCTCCGACCAACAGCACCAGCGCCGAGGCGACCTCGAGCACTACCAGGATGCTGCGAATAAGTTGCCGGCGCCCGCCTTCGCTCGAGCCGCGACCGGCGTCTTTCAAGATTTCATTCAGGTTCGGCTTCGAAGCTTGAAGTGCCGGGACGACCCCGAAGATCACTCCGGTCAGCAACGTAATTGCGAACGTGAAGACCAACGCGCGAGCATCAAGCGAGACGTTACTCATGCGCGGTAAACCCTCGGGCGCCATCTTCAACAACGCAGCCATGCCCCACTTGGCCAGCAACAGTCCCAACGCGCCACCGATGACCGATAACAACAGGCTTTCCGTCAGCAATTGCCGCACGATGCGCCAGCGGCCTGCGCCCAGGGCCGTTCGCGTGGCAATCTCTTTCTGCCGTCCGGCCGCGCGGGCCAGCAATAAGTTCGCGACGTTTGCGCAAGCAATCAACAGCACAAACGCCACCGCCGCCAGCAGGACCAGCAAAGCCGGCTTGATGCTGCGAACGGAAAATTCCAACAGAGGCATGATTTTTACACTCCAGCCCGTGTTGGCCTCCGGGTACTGTGCCGCGAGCCGAGCCGCAATCGCGACCATTTCGGCGCGTGCTTGTTCCTCAGTCACACCCGGCTTGAGCTGGCCCACCGCCGACACATAGTGCCCGCCATGTTGCTGCGCCTGCTGCGCGGTAAATGCCATCGGCGTCCACAACGCGATCTCGGGACCGGCAAACTTGAAACTCGCAGGCATAACACCAATGACGGTGTAGCTCTGACCGTCGAGTGTGATCGGCTGGTTTAAGACTTTCTGATCGCCACCGAATCGTCGCTGCCACAATCCCTGGCTCAGAATCACGACGTTGCTGTGCCCGGGCTGGTCTTCTTCCAATAAAAAGTCACGACCGAGTTGCGGCTGCGCTCCCAACATTGCAAAGAATCCATCGGTGACGGATAACGCGCTCAGACGTTCGGGATCCCCGGTCCCGCCGAGGTTAAAAGACGAGCCGCGGAAGGCGACCAGCCGTTCAAAGACCGTGTTCTGTTTCTTCCAATCCAGGAAGTTGCCAGGCGCTACTGAGAATTCAGGAAATTGCGGCAGCTTCGTTTCGCGAATCATCATTAGCCGCTCCGGCTGCTTGAACGGCAACGGTCGCAACAGCACGCCGTTTATGACGCTGAAGATTGCGGCGTTGGCGCCGATGCCGAGCGCCAGCGCGATCACGGCAACCACTGTGAAGCCCGGGCTTTTGAGCAGCATCCGCGCTCCGTAACGAATGTCTTTGAACAGTGTCTCCATCTTGCTACCTCGCAGTTAACACATCTTTCCTCACCGGGACCCTACTGGTCCGTACTGGGACCGCCTTGCTCACTGGGACCGCGGGCGTCCCGCCCGCCCGCTTGCGGCGCGACCACTCACGCAACTTCGAAAGACTCATTTCCGGTGACCACTTGTCGCGCCTGCGGCGCTCAGGCGGGCGGGGACGCCCGCGGTCCCAGTTTTCCAATGCGCGTCAGGTTTACTCGTACCGCAGCGCCACGAGTGGATCGATCCTCGTCGCTCTGCGGGCCGGGACATAACTCGCCAGGATCGCCGCTCCCAGCAACACCAGCGCAGCGACACTAAAGGTCAACAGATCGGTCGCCTTCACTTCGAACAACAGGCTGGCGATCAATCTGGCCAGCGCAAAAGAAACTCCCAGGCCAATCGCAACCCCGGCGACCGCCAGCACGATTCCCTGCGCCAGCACCAGTCGGACAACATCCTGTCGAGTAGCGCCCAGCGCCATGCGAATCCCGATCTCCTGCGTCCGTTGCGCAACGGTGTAAGAGATCAAGCCGTAGACACCAGTCACCGTCAGCAGCAGACCGAGCCCACCAAAGATTCCAAACAGAAAAGTGTAGAAGCGCGGCTGGGCCACGGTTTCCGAAATAGCCTGAGTCAGTGGTTGCACGTTCGTCAGCGTCACCGTTTTGTCGCCGGCCCGTATTTGCTCGCGAAAGCTCGTGGCCATACTCGCCGGGTCGCTCTTGGTGCGAACCACAAAATTGCCCCAGCCCCAACTATTCTGCTGATACGGCAGGTAAATTTCGGGAGTCGCGGCCTTGGTCAAATCGCTGTGGTGCACGTCGCCGACGACGCCGACGATCTGCCACTGCTCGGGATCACCATCGTTCTGGTTAGCGCCGATGTGCGAGATCCGATGGCCGATTGGTTCTTCATCAGGAAAATAGCGTTGGGCCAGCGTCTGATTAATAATCGCCGCGCCGATGCCGCCGCGCTTGTCGTCTTCCGTAAAATAGCGACCCTTGAGCAAGGGTATCTTCATCGCCTGAAAGTACTGAGGTGTCACACTGCGGTTATTGGCGTCCAGCTCGCGGCCTGGTTCGGGTGTGGGTCTGCCTTCTATGCGAAAATCCGAGCCGACGTTGCCGCCGCTAAAAGGCATCGGAGCCACAAAGGCGACACTTTCAACACCCGGCAAGGCGCTTAGCCGGTTCATCGTTTGATTGACGTAAAGGACGCACTGTTCCGGCTTGTCATAGATATCCCGCGTCAAACTGATGCGGCCCGTCAGCACGTTATGCGCAGAGAATCCGGGGGAAACATTTACCAACTGCGCGAAACTTTTGATCATCAAGCCGGCGCCAACCAGCAGGATCAAACTCAGCGCGACTTCGGCAACCACCAGAGAGTCGCGCCACAAACGCAGACCGCGACCGCTGGTTGCCGCCTTGTTGCCGGACTTCAACACTTCGTTGACATCGGGGCGCGAGGCTTTCAGCGTTGGCACCATGCTGAACAGCAGCGCCGTCAGGAGGGAAACCGCGAGCGTGAAAAGCAGGATGCGAGTGTTGATGCGAACTTCGTCGAGCCGAGGCAATTGCCCGGCGCCAAAATATCTAATCGCTCCCAATCCCCAAACGGCCAGCAGCAAACCGACGCCTCCGGAAAGCAGTGACAGCAGCATGCTCTCACTCAGCAGTTGGCGAGCGATGCGCCAACGCCCGGCTCCCAACGCGGCGCGAATGGCGATCTCCTTGTATCTGGCACTCGCTCGCACCAGCAGGAGATTGGCCATGTTCGTGCACGCAATCAGCAGGATGAAACCGACCGCTCCCAGCAAAAGCCAAAGCGCGCGCCGCACATCTTTGCCGACAATCTGTTCGTCGACGCGTACCAGATAAGCAGTCGTGTTTCGATTGGTCTGTGGGTACTCCTGCTCCAGGTTGGCCGCAATCGTGGCCAGGTCCGCCTGGGCGTGCTCGACGGTGACGCCCGATTGCAAACGGCCCACGGCTAGCAAAACATGCGCGCCACGCTCAGGCAGGTTTCCCCCTTCGCCGGCAACCGTGGTCCAGACCGACGCGTCCTTAACTGAGAGTGGGAACTCAAAGTTGGGAGGCAGGATGCCGATGATCGTGTGCGGCTTGCCGTTCAAGGAGAGCTGCTGATTCAGGGCCGCTTCACTTCCGCCAAATCTGCTTTGCCACAATTCGTGGCTGATGATGACGACCGGTTGGCTGCCGCGCTTCTCTTCCTCGACCTGGAAGTTACGGCCGCGAAAAATCCCGACTCGCATTAAGGGAAAGAAATTCGCGGTAACGCGCATGCCCTGAATGCGTTCGGCCTCGCCGTGCTCGACCAGATTAAAGCCGTTGGGCTTGTAGCCCGCGATGTCTTCAAAACTGTGAGTTCGTGTGCGCCAGTCCTGCAACTGGAGGTAAGAAGCAAAACCCCGTGTGCGCTGGTCCTTCTGCGTATGCCAAATCGCCACCACTCGATCGGGGTCTGCGAGATGTGGCGGGCTCAGAATCAACGCATTGATCACGCTGAAAATAGTCGTATTCGCGCCGATGCCCAGCGCCAGCGTGATCACGGCGATAAGCGTGAATGCCGGTTGCTTCGACAGGCTGCGAATGGCATAACGAAAGTCTTTTATCATTGTCTCCATCCGTCTACCTCACCGTTAACACATCCCTTGCTTACTGGGACCACCTTGCTTACTGGGACCAGTTTGTTTACTGGGACCGCGGGCGTCCCGCCCGCTTGCGTCAACCACTCACGCAAGCCCGAAAGACTCGTTTCCCCTGACCCCTTGTCAGAACCGCCTGCGGTGGCGGGCGGTTGAATCTTATGTCGACCACGACTGGTGAAGAACAAACAACCGCCCGCTACGGCAGGAGGTTCTGACTCATTCGTACCGCAGCGAAACCAATGGATCGACCCGCGTCGCTCGTCGTGCCGGGATATAGCAGGCAAGCAGACTGACTAAGATCAGCACTGTCGACAAGACTCCGAAGGTAGGCAAATCCGTCGCCCGCACGCCGAAGAGCAAGCTGGACAAAACGCGAGTTGCCGCGAACGAGAGCACGACTCCGACCGCGATGCCCGTCAGCGCCAATCTCAGGCCGTCAGACAAAATCAAGCGCAGCACATCGATGCGACTGGCCCCGAGCGCCAATCGAATTCCGAGCTCACTGGTGCGCTGCGCCACCGAGTAGGACATCACACCGTAGATGCCGATGATCGCCAGCAGCAGGGCGAAGCCCGCAAAGAGTCCGAGTGTCAGCATGGCAAAGCGCCGGCGTGCCAGCGACTCGGAAACCCGCTGATCCATGGACTTGACTTCAAAGATCGGAACGTTCGGATCCATTGCCCGAATTTCGGCGGCGATGGGCGCGGCCAAACTGGCAGGTGCTACGTTGGTTCGCGTCGCGAGGTACATCGTTCGCGAGAGAGCCTGGTCAGCCGAGTAGTACATCGTGACGCGGGACTCTGTTTCCAGATCGTATTGCTTGACGTTGCCGACCACACCGACGACGGTCATCCAGGGATTCTTTGAATCTTTATCGCCGAACTTAATTAGTCCGCCGACCGGGTCAGCGTTGGGCCAATAAGTGCGCGCCATGTTCTCATCGACTATTAATACCGTCTTGCTCTGGTCCTTGGACTGGGTCTCGTGATCGGTGAAGTAACGACCCTTGACGAGCGGGATCTTCATCGTCTCGAAATACCCGGCGCCGGCGCTGCGCATGTCGGACTGGATCATGGCCTGGCCCGCGGACGCCTCGTAACCGGCGATGGTAATGCCGCCCCAGCCAATGCCGCCGCTCAGCGGCAGGTTGTCAGTCAGTCCCGCCGATTCAACCCCGGGCAAACGACGCACCCGTTCGAGCAGCTCGCGACAAAACGTGGTGCGGCGATCGCCCTTGTAGCTGGCGCCTAATGACAAACGCAACCCGAGCACGTTCTGCGCCGCGAATCCCGGATCGACTCGCTCGACGCTGATAAAGCTGCGCAGCAAAAGACCGGCGCTAATCAACAGGACCAGCGAGAGCGCGAGTTCTGTGATTACCAGCAGACCTCGCAAACGCTCGTGACGTCCACCGGAAAGCGAGCGCGCGCCTTCTTTCAGAGTCTCGCAGAGATTCAGTTGCGCGCTGCGCAACGCCGGTGCCATGCCAAAGAGGATGCCGGTTAAGACTGCGATTACAGAGGTAAACAAGAGCACTCTGCCATCCATGCGAATCGCCGGTAAGCGAGGGATGTTCCCGGGACTGAGCCAGCGCAACGCATCCAACATCCAGAAGGCGAGCAGCAGTCCCAGCGCGCCGCCGATCACTGAGAGCAACACGCTCTCAGTCAGCAACTGGCGAATCAGCCTCGAGCGCGCCGCACCGAGCGCCGTCCGGATTGCGATCTCGCGTTCGCGCGCCGCCGCACGCGTCAACAGCAAATTAGCCACATTCGCGCAGGCAATCAGCAAGACACAACCAACCGCGGCCAGCAGCACAAAGAGCGCCCGGCGAATATCACCGACCACTTGTTCCAAGAGCGGCTTGACGCTGAAGCTGAAGCGACGGCTGGCGGGATAGCGATCGGGAAACTGTTCAGCGAGCCGGCGCACAGTCACGTCCAATTCGCTTTGTGCCTGAGCAATCGACGCGCCGGGTTTCAGTCGCGCCAGCAGGTTGTAATTCTCGTCGCCCTGGCTTTGCCTTTCCTCAGCGTCCATCGGGAGGGGCAAAAACAGATCCGGCCGAGACACCGAACTAACGGTAGGGATGACTTCATAGTCCAATGAAAAATCGGAGGGCATCACGCCAACGATTGCGTACTTCTCATCATTGAGCAGCAGCGTGTGTTGCAGAATATTTTGATCGCCGCCGAATTCTCGCTGCCAGAAGGCGTCGCTGAGAATCACGGTCTTCGGTTTATCCGGAGCGTCCTCCTCAGGCAGAAAGAGCCGCCCCAGCAGTGGCCGCGCGCCCAGAATCGAAAACATGTTTGCCGAGGCTTCGATCACACCGATATGCTCGGGATTGCTCACGCCTCCAACATTCATACTCCGGCCCCTGATGATGGCAATGTCCTCAAAGGCGTTGGCATTCGCCTGCACCGCCGCATACTGGCCCGGCGACGGCCAATCCTTGTCGACGTTTGCGCCCGGTGAGTGGGTCCAGATGATCGCCAGTCGCTCGGAATCGTGATACGGCAATGGATGCAACAACAGTGAATTGACGATACTGAAGATTGCGCTGTTGGCGCCGACGCCCAACGCCAGCGTTAACACTGCCACCAAAGTAAAGCCCGGAGTTTTCACCAACATGTGCAGGCCGTAACGGATGTCTTTAAGCATTGGTAACCCCTACTTTGTTCTCGATCCTTCGTTCCTGGTCAAATTCGTCAGCCCGGCCGTTGCCCGGGGCGCCCGGGAGCGCGGGCATCCTGCCCGCAATGAGCGCCGTCAGGCGCGATATGCGTTGTGCGCAATCATTGCGGGCAGGATGCCCGCGCTCCCGGCCTACTCGTAGCGCAGGGCCACCAGCGGATCCACCTTCATTGCCCGTCTCGCGGGCAGGTATGAAGCAACCAGCGCCATCACGGCCAGCAGCAGAGCCGTGCCGGCGAATGTCAGTGGATCTCGCGCCTTTACGCCAAAGAGCAGCGTGTCCATCAACCTGGTCAAGGCAAACGAGCCGATCAGTCCAAGCGCTACTCCCGCCGCCGCCAACACCACGGCCTGTTTGATCACCATTGCCAACACGTCGCCCCGCTGCGCTCCCAGGGCCATCCTGATCCCGATTTCGTGTGTGCGCTGAGTGACTGAATAAGAGATGACGCCGTAGATGCCGATGCAGGCGAGCACGAGGGCCAGCCCGGCAAACAAAGCAATCAGGCTGGTGCGAAAACGTGGTTGTGATACCGCCCTGGCGAGACGCTGGTCCATCGTGGCCACGTTGGTTAAGGGCTGGTCCGGATCGATCTTGCGCATTTCACTGCGCACCGCTGTGGTCAAGCTCAACGGATCCGCAACATCGGTCTTGATGACCAGCGCTCCACCCCAGTTCGGCTCCTGGGTCGTTGACTGGTAAATTGCCGGCTGCACTGCTTCTGCCATGCCGTTGTATTTCACATCGGCTACTATGCCAACGATCCTGGTCCAATCAGGCGCACCATCGATGCTCAGGTCGAGCCGCTTACCGACAGGATCCTCGCCCTTAAAAAATCGCCGTCGCAGAGTCTCGTTGATCAGACTGACCCGCGGAGCGTCAACGGTGTCGGCAGTTGAGAAACCGCGCCCACTGCGCAGCGGAATTCCGAGCGCCTGAAAATAGTCAGGACTCACCCGATTGAAGTAAGCGATCTGTGGCAAGTCCTTTGCGGGCGTCTTCCCTTCAATTATGAAGTTGCTCGAAAACTCGGTGTCATCAGGCGGCAGACTGTTGCTAATTGACGCAGCCCGCACGCCGGGTAAACTTTTCGTCTGCGCGACGAGTCGCTCACCAAATTCACGAACCGGTCCGGGCTCTCGGTAGCGCTGCCCGCGCAGGCTGAATTGCATCGTCAGCACTTGCTCAGGGTTGATTCCCACATCCACCTTTTGCAGGCGCCACAAACTCTTGACCAGCAGCCCTGCTCCAGTCACCAGCATCACGGCCAAAGCTAATTCCGCAACCACCAGAATGCTGCGACCGCGTCGTCTGCCGGCACTCTCAGTGGTGCTGCGTCCGCCGTCTCTGAGCGTTTCGTTCAGATTTACGCGTGACCCTTGCCAGGCTGGCACGAGACCAACGGTGATGCCGGTTAAGATGGAAACCAGCGCCGACCAAAACAACACAAACCCATCGATCCTCACTTGATCAAGACGTGGCAAATTCTCCGGCGCGAACTTGACTAGCGCGGAAACACCCCACAGCGCGATCAGGGTTCCGACAACTCCACCGGCGCCGGCCAGCAATAAACTCTCAGTTACCAGACGCCGGATGATGCGCGCCCGGCTGGCTCCCAGCGCAGCGTGAATCGAGATTTCTTTCAGGCGCGAAGCGGCCCGCACCAGGGTGAGGTTTGCGACATTAACAGCCGTAATCAGCAGCACGAAGGTCACCGCGATCAGCAAGGCGAGCAACGCCGGACGAACGTCACCAACGACATAATCGTTTACAGACAGCACATTGAAGGTGAAGTGGCCTTTGTCGAAGCTGGAAACCATCGCGCCGGTGTCGGCGCGCGCCTGTTCGATTGGAACACCGGGTTTCAGCCGAGCCACACCGCTGAGAAAGTACGGCCCGCGGCGAGTCGGCTGCTGATTTTGTAAGGCCGTCCATATCTCGACTGCCTGGGAAGGAAAATTCAGGTTTGCAGGCAGCACGCCGATAATGCTCGTGCTTACGCCATTGAGGTTGATAACTTTTCCCAGGATCTGTTTGTCGGCTGCGAAATGAGTCCGCCAGAAATGGTCGCTGAGCAAGGCAACCCTGGGCGCTCCCGGCAGTCCATCTGCCGGCTGAAAGTCGCGGCCAAGCTGAACTCCGACACCGAGTACCGACAGCAGGTTGTTCGTCGCGTCCACACCCCGGACTTGTTCGGGAACTTCGCCGCCGCTGTAGTTGAGCAACGCATTCTGAAACGCGCCGATACTCTCGAAGGAATGATTTTGTGCGCGCCAATCGAGCAGGTCGGAAACCGCAAGGGGCGTGCGATCTCCACCCGCCGCTTCCGCGCCGTGGTTCCAGACCATCACCACGCGTTCTGAATCTTTGAATGGAAGCGGCCGCAACAACACGGCGTTGACCACAGAAAAGATCGCCGTGTTGGCGCCAATGCCGAGCGCCAGCGTCAGCACAACAACCAAGGTGAACCCTGGATGTTTCAGCAAGCTGCGAATTGCATAGCGAATGTCTTTTATCAGTGTTTCCATCGTGCTACCTCGTTCGTTAACACATCCTTATGACCTTCGGTCAACGATGCCGCGGTCAGCGCCGAAGCGCTCGGTCCAAAGCTTGTGGCCCAGCACAACTACTTTGGCGCCGCCCTGCTGATCTTCATCCCTGGCGAAGGCACGCCCCAACAACGGCGGAACTCCCAGGACCGAGAAGTAATCCGCCGAGACCCTCGCTGCGTTCACATTCAACGGATCGCCCCTGCCTGTCAGGTTGAGTCCGTCCGGTTGAATCAGAGCCAGCGAAGCGAACGACTGGGATCGTTCTCTCCAGGCGGCGAACTCATGGCCTGAGATCGGAAGGTTCGCCCTGCCTGAGTTCGCTCGTCTTTCCCAGACCATCACGATTCGATCGGGTTCCTTAAAGGGTAACGGACGCAGCAGAACAGCATTGACGACGCTGAAGATTGCTGTGTTCGCACCGATACCCAAAGCCAAAGTGACTACTGCGATCGCCGCAAAGCCCGGGTGCTTGAGCAGGCTTCTGACTCCATAGCGAATGTCTTTGACTAATGTATCCATTGTGCTACCTCATCAGTTGGTACGTCCTGCTTACTGGGACCGCGGGCGTCCCGCCCGCTCTTACGCTTCAGCATTCACTCCTTCCAGGAACGTTCGACGTCATCTCATCATTCGCGCCTGCGGCGCTCAGGCGGGCGGGACGCCCGCGGTCCCAGTGTGTCCGCTCTGCTACTCATATCTGAGCGCCACCAGCGGATCGACTTTCGTTGCTCGCCGCGCCGGCAAATAACAGGCAAAAAACGTCACCAAAAACAATGTGCCGATGACCAACGCAAACGTAGTCAGATCGTTTGTCTGCACTTCAAAAAGCAGGCTGCGCAGCAAACGCGTCAGGGCCAGCGCTGCTCCCACTCCAATGGCCATGCCGACCAGTCCGAGCACGAGCCCCTGCTTAAGCACCATCTTTAGAATGTCGGAAGCCTTCGCGCCCAGCGCCATCCGGACGCCGATGTGGTGTGTTTGCTGAGTGACGGAATACGAGACCACTCCATAGATCCCAATTGATGCCAGCAGCAGAGCGACGGCTGCAAAAATGCTGATCAGCAACGCGGGGAAGCGCCGCATGAACGCCGCTGGTGACTGGTTCATCAGGTCTTCCATCACGTTTACGTTGAAGATCGCCACGCCCGGTTCCAACCCCAGGATTTCGCTGCGAATGGCGCCGGCCAACGCTTTCGGATCGTGGTTCGTGCGCACTACCAGATTTGTACCGATACCCGGATTCTGCCGCAGCGGGTAATAGAGAACGGGTCTGAGCGCTTGGTCCAATCCAGTGATCTTCACATCGCCGACCACGCCGACGATTTGAATTGGCGGCGCCTTGACGCCGGCGTAAACCAACCGGCGGCCAATTGGGTCGCGGCCCGCAAAGATCCTGTCGGCCATGTTCTTGCCGATGATCACCACCTGTGGTCCATCCGGCTTATCAGCTTCATTGAACATCCGTCCCGCGATCACGGAAATGCCGAGCGTCTGAAAATAGCTTTCGCTAACGGTGCGGATGTTGGCTTCAGTTTCCTGTCCCGGCGGTGGAACGGGATCGCCCTCGACACTGACACGCGTGGTGTTGCCTGGCTGCAGCGGCAAAATATTTACCGTGCCCGCGCCGGTAACGCCCGGAAGCGATTGCACGCGCTGTTTCAATTGATCGAAGAAACTGATCTGGCGATTGGCGTCCGTATATTTCGTGGGGGGCAGCACGACCGTCATCGCCAGCACGTTTTCCGGATTGAATCCCAGGTTTGAGCGCAACAGGCGGAAGAGGCTTTTCATCATCAGCCCGGCGCCCACCAGCAGCACGACGGCCAGCGCGATTTCCGACATCACCAGAGCGCTGCGGAAACGATGGGTAGCGCCCGCGGACACCGTACGGCCGCCTTCTTTGAGCACTTCGTTCAGGTCCGGCCGCGACGATTGCAGAGCCGGGGCCAGGCCAAAAACGATCCCGGTCAAAAGCGATAGCCCGAACGAGAAGAGCAGGATGGTTTTGTCGATGTGCAATGAATTGAGAAAGGGCAGCGCGACCAATTGTCCCGGCGGCAAGGCTTTCACCAAAGCAGCGACGCCCCAATAGGCAACCAGCAACCCGGCGGCTCCGCCCATCAGCGAGAGCAGCACTGATTCGGTGAGCAGTTGCCTGATCACTCGCCAGCGGTTCGCTCCCAGGGCAGCGCGGATGGCCACCTCTTTCTGTCTGGAAAGTGATCGAGTCAGAAGGAGACTGGCGACGTTGGCACAAGCGATGAGCAGCACGAACCCGACTGCCGCCAGCAGGACGAGTAAGATAGGTTTGACCTGGCCGACGATTGCTTCCTGCAGCGGCACGAGCTTGAGTCCCGTGCCCGCGTGTGACTCTTTGTGATCCTGCTCGATACGGCTGGCGATTACGCTCAGTTCTTTTTGTGCTTGCTCGGCGCTCGTGCCGGGCTTGAGACGACCGATCACATTTGTTCCGTGCATGAAACGACGCGCCAGTTGTTGCTCGGTAGGTTGATATGGCACCCAGAGATCATTCTGTCTGAGGGCAAACTGGAAACTGGGTGGAAGCACCCCGACGACCGTGTAACTGACCCCACTGATCATCAGCCCCTGGCCAAGCAGGCTGCGGTCACCGCCGAAGCGACGCTGCCAGAATCCATAGGTCAACACCGCTACTCGGGGCGCGCCGGGTTTGTCCTCGCCCGGTTGGAAGGCGCGTCCAATGAACACATCGACACCGAGCAGCGAAAAGAAATTTGCCGAGGCTGCGGGAGTGAAAACAAGTTCGGGCTCGCCGCGTCCGGTCATGATTCCACCTCCGCCGGTGTAAGCCGCGATCCCTTCACAAACCTGGTTCTGCTGATAATCCTGATAATCCGGATAAGAGAATTCGCGCTGCGAAAACTCTTTCTGCGGCGTACTCTCAAACAGGTGATAAAGCCGGTCAGGCGATTTGTACGGCAGTCCGTTAAGCAAAGCGGCATTGACGACGGTAAACATCGCCGTGCTGCCGCCGATGCCCAGCGCCAGAGTGACCACGGCAATCAAGGTGAAACCGGGTTTCTTCAGCAGTGTGCGAATGGCGTAGCGCAGGTCTTGTAATAGTTTGTGCATCTTGCACCTCGGGTCAGAACCGCCTGCGGTAGCGGGCGGTTGTTTGTACGCAAAACTCGTCGTCGACCTCCATTCAACCGCCCGCTACCGCAGGCGGTTCTGACTCACTCGTAACGCAGCGACACTACTGGATCGACTTTCGTCGCGCGCCTGCCCGGCACGTAGCAGGCAACCAGCGCTACCAGACTCAGCAGCAACGCGATCACCGCAAAGGTCAACGGATCAGTCGGCTCGATACCAAAAAGCATGGCGGTCATCAGCCGGGTGAAGGCAAAGGCTCCCACCAGACCAAGCATCACGCCAATCAAAGTCAGCAACATGCCGTGCCCGATGATCATCCGAAACACGTCTCGCGGTTGCGCCCCGATAGCCATGCGTATGCCAATCTCATGCGTGCGCTGCGTGACCGAATAGGACATCACGCCATAGATGCCGACGATGGCCAGTACTAAAGCGAGCGCCGCGAAAAGACTAAGCAGCGTCAGATTCAAACGTTCAGGCGCTACTGAGTCGGCGCGGATTTCGTTCATGGTGCGAATGTTGTAGATGGGCTGATCGGGATCGATGGCCGTCACCTGCTGACGCAGCCCTGCGATCAACTGATTGGGATCGCCGGCGGCTCTGGTAATCACCGTCATGCCGCTAAACGGCATCTGCGCAAATGGAAAGTAACCCTGCACTCGCTTTGAATCCTGGCTCAGGCCTTCCATCTTTACTCGGCCCACGACGCCCAGCACGGTTAGTAATGGCGACTTGGGGTCGCCGCCGAATCTGATCTGCTTGCCAACGGCGTCTTCACCGGGCCAATAGCGGCGCGCAAACTCTTCGTCAATGATGATTGAGTTCACTCCCGCCATCGTTCGCTGGTCTTCGTCGAGTTTGCTCAAGTCCCTGCCCGCCAGAAATGATCGATCGTCGTGCTCATTGAAATAGCGACCACGCTTGAGCGGGATGTTCATCACGCGAAAATAGTCGGTAGTAACCAGACAGGCCTCCATCAACGGCGTCTGATTACGCGGCGGTAAAGGCCGGCCCTCGACGATAAATGAAGTCTGCCAACCGTTGTTGCCGAGCGGTAACCCGGAGGCCGCGGCAGTCCCTTCAACACCGGGCAAGCCCCGCGCGTTGTCCAGCAGTCGGTTGAAAAATGCTGCTCGCTGCTCAATGGTTGGGTATTTCTTTTGTGGGACTGAAACCGTAAAACTGGTGAGGTGTTCGTAGGAAAAACCCGGGTTAACCTTTTGCAGTCGATAAAAGCTGCGAATCATCAGGCCCGCGCTAATCAGCAAAACCAGGGTCGTGCCCACCTCGACAACTACCAGCGCGTTGCGCAGCCAATGCCGGCTAGTCGTGCCGCGGCCCGTTTCTTTTAAGGTCTCGTGGACATCAACGATGCCTGCCTGGAGCGCGGGCACCAGGCCGAAGAGGATGCCCGTTACCAGGGCGACGCCCAGCGTAAAAGCCAAGACTCTCCAATCAAGCCCGATCTCCTGTGAACGTGGCAGGGCGTTGGGACTGATGTACAAAATGAACGCTATCCCCCAACGCGCCACCAGCAACCCGCTTGCGCTGCCGATCATGGCGAGCAGGATGCTCTCGGTGAGCAGTTGGCGAGCGATGCGCATGCGACCCGCACCCATCGCCGCGCGAATCGCCATCTCTTTCTGGCGGGCGCCGGCCCTGGCCAGCAGCAGGTTGGCGATGTTCGCGCAGGCAATCAAAAGCACGCAGCCAACGGCTATGAACATCACCCACAAGGGCCGCCGGATGTCGCTTACATAAATTTCCAGCAGCGGGCGCAACTGCACACCATCGCCGGCGTTCGAGTCCTGATATTGCTTTTCCAGATTGGCGGCGATGTTGGACATTTCCGCCTGCGCTTGTGCCAGTGTTACGCCGGGCTGCAAACGCGCCACTCCGTACAGGCCGGGATGATTCCCTCGCTGCTGCCAGTTTGCGTCGCCTGACAGTTGACCGACGGGCACCCACATCTCGACGCGGGTCGGAATTTGAAAGCCCTCGGGCATTACGCCGATCACCGTGTAGCTCTTGCCGTTGAAGGTCAGCGCTTGATTGAGGATGCTCGACTGACCGCCAAACCGGCGTTGCCATAAGCCATGACTCAGGACGACGACCGGTGTGCCGCCGGGTTTGTCTTCTTCGTTGGTAAATACTCGCCCAAGAGCCGCGTTCACCCGCAGCGCCGCAAAGATGTCGGCGGACATCTGTGCTGTCAGGATGCGTTCAGCCTCGCCATAGCCGGTCAGGTTATAGCTGTTGCGGTTGTAGACACCGAGACGCTCGAAGACGTGATTCTGGTTGCGCCAATCTGTGAAGTTAGGATACGAAACCGAAATCTCGTCCATCGTCTTGGCGGTTTCATTCAGGAATACGAGACGGTCAGCCTCGGCAAAAGGCAGCGGACGCAGCAGCACAGCATTAACGACACTGAAGATCGCAGTGTTGGCGCCAATACCGAGCGCCAGCGCGAGAATCACAATCGAGGTGACGCCTGGATTCTTCAACAGCATACGGGCGCCGTAGCGCAGGTCTTGCCATATCGTCTGCATTTCGTTCTCCCTGTACCGCTTCTTGTAGCGCAAGCTGTTAGCTCGAGATCTTTGGTGATCCTTCAAGATCCGACGCCCAGCACATTCCGCAAGCTAACAGCTTGCGTTACATCTGCCGGATCGCCTGGACGTTGATCGTAATCTGCACTTTCGAACCGATCAGGCTGCGCCACGCGTCGACACCAAAATCATGACGGTCCACTTCCACGAGAGCGGTGTAGTAAGCAACCTGTTCGCCGCTGGGCGAGCAGCTCCGGTCGATATCGTTGACGTTGAGAATCACTTCCACGCTCTTGTTTTTGATTGTCAGCAATCCGTGAACTCGCAATGTGTCTCGGTCGGTTCCCGGCTCGACCTTGCTGCTTTGAAAACGAATTTCCGGATACTTGTCCGCCTCAAGAAAGTCACTCGCCCGCAGGTGTGTGTCGCGTCGTTTGTTGCCGGTGACAATACTCGCCGACGTCAGTGTGGCGGTTACAGACGAGCCGCGGATGTCTGCGGGATCAACCGTGATCGTCCCATCCGCCGTGCCGATACTTCCCTTCACCGTGAACAGGAAGAATTTCCTGACGGCAAATTCGACAGTCGTATGCGTCGGATCAATGATCCAAACTGTTCGAGTCTCATTCGCGATTTTCACGTTTGCTTGCATCGTCAAAAGCCTTCAGGCCGATACTCCGATTCGGCTTATTGGGACCGCGGGCGGCGGGGTCCCCGGCGGGGCAGCCCCGCTGGGGTGCTCATCCCGCCCGCTCTTGCGTTACAGCACTCACCCTTTTCGGAAACTTTCCACTTCATCTCATGTTCGCGCCTGCGGCGCTCAGGCGGGCGGGACGCCCGCGATCCCAGTAAGACAGTCGAGCTACTCGCAACGCAGCGCCACGATCGGTTCGACTCTGCTCGCTCTCCAGGCCGGTATCAGGCATGCCAGCAACGCCGCTACCAGCAACACTGCCGCGACCACAACGAAGGCTCCAGCATCCATGGCGCCCACTCCGTACAAGGTTGACTGCATCGCACGGCCAACCAGGTAAGCGCCGCCCAGTCCAATCAGCGCTCCGGTCAAAGCCAGCATCACTCCCTCTTTTAGAACCAGCCTGATCACGCGCGAGCGGCGCGCGCCCAGCGCCATGCGCACGCCAAATTCCTGTGTGCGTTGCGCGACGCCAAAGGACATCACGCCGTAGATGCCCACCGCGGCCAGCAGCAGACCGAGTATTCCAAAACTGCTGAACAACACCACGCTAAAGCGATCGATGGCTAATGATTCATTGACGATCTCGTCAACAGTTTTGACGCCGGCAAGCGGCAGGTCAGGATCGACTGAATTGACGGCGGCGGCGATGCTCTTGATCAGACTCTTCGGATTGCCTTCAGTCCTGACAACCATCGAAGTCTGCGGCCAGGGACTTTGCCAGAATGGCACGTTGATTTCCGGATAGTCGTCGTCGCGAAATCCTGCACCGCGCACATTCTGAAAGACGCCGACAATCTGCCAATCCACGGGTTTCCCGCGCGTCTCGCCAGGCGTCAATTCTTCGACGGAAACTCGTTGCGTCAGCGGATCGACTCCCGTAAAAAACCGTCTGACGAACTCTTCGTTAACTACGGCGACTCGTGCGCTGGCGGCGGTGTCTTGCTGATCGATGCCGCGGCCTTTAGTGATGCGAATTCCCAGCGCGTCTACGTATCCAGGGGTCACCATTTGAAAGTTGGTGCGTGGACGCTCCGCAGGGTCGAGCACAGGCTGGCCCACGATGCTGAACCGGCGTCCGAACATTGCGCCGCGAGCCGGAACGCCGGTCATTGCGGCAACCTTTTTTACTCCGGGAACAGCCTCGGTCTTTTCCAGCATTTGCCTGTAATAGGATCTGATTTGCTCAGCCCCGCCGAGACGTTTTGCTGGTACCGGCAACTGGAACGTCAGCACATTTGCAGTGCGAATGCCCAGATCCACGCGCGCCAGATTCCAAAAACCCTTGAGTGCCAGGCCGCCGCTGGCTAGCAGAGTCAGGGCCAGGGAAAACTCGGCAATCACGAGTGCGCGACGAAGGTTGCGCCGCGCTCCGCCGGCGCCCGTACGCCCGCCCAACTTCAGCACTTCATTGAGATCGAGACGCGTTGCCTGCCAGGCTGGAGCGGATCCAAACAGCAAGCCCGCGATCCCCGTGACGACAATCGTGAAAAGCAAAACCGGAATACTGATTCGGATGTCGGCCTCTGACGGCAGCATCGTTCCCACCGGCGGCATGACTGCCTCTATCGCATCGATGATCATTCCCGCGAGCAGAATGCCGAGGGCTCCCCCGATTAGAGCCAGCACGAAACTCTCGATGAGAAACTGAGCGAACAAACGCATTCTGGAAGCGCCCAACGCGGCCCTCAAGGCCACCTCTCGTTGACGCGATGTGCCGCGCGCCAAGAGCAGATTCGCCACGTTGACGCAGGCAATCAGTAGCAGGAAACCGACAGCTCCCAACAGCAGCCAAAGATTCCGGCGCGTTTTGTCCGTCACGAAGTCGAGATGCAACGGCTCGACGCTCACACCCAGGTTGGCGTTGGACTTCGGGTGCTCGCTTTGTAGCTGTAGCGCGATTCCATCCATCTCAGCCTGTGCCTGGCCCAGCGAGACTCCGTCCTTCAACCGCGCCATCACGAGCATGGACCGCGAATCGTGGGTGATCTGTTCTGGTTTGAGGACCAGCGGTACAAACAACTGTGAGTTAAGGCGATCGTACATGCCGGGCGGCAGCACCCCGACGACTGTGTAGGGTTCTACATTCATCCGGATCTGTTTACCGACAATGTTGCGGTCGGCGCCGAAATGATGACTCCACAACCGGTTGCTGAGCACTACGACATGATCGTTTCCCGGCTGACCCTCTTCGGGAAGGAAGTCGCGGCCCAGGAACATCGGCAATCCTTCCATCGTGAAAAAACCGGGCGTTCGCTGCGAGCCGGTAACCTGCTCTGGTCTTTCATTGGTAGCCACATTGAACGAAACGCCGCTCCAGGCACACAGGTCCTGAAAGGTAGTGCTGCGTTGCTTCCAATCAAGAAAATCGCCCGCCGACACCGAACTTCGGCCGCCCCGCGCCCTGGACCACACCATCACGAGTTGATCCGATTTCGGATAGGGCATGGGCTCGAACACTGCATGGACCACGCTGAAGATGGCGGTCGTCGCTCCGATGCCCAATGCGAGTGTCAACACCGCAGTGATGGTGAAGCCCTTATTCTTCCCCAGGGTGCGGATGCTGTAGCTTAGATTTTGTGTCAGCGCTCCCCACATGTTGCTTCTCCCTGCGCGTCGATTGCCTTGGTCAGAACCGCCTGCGGTAGCGGGCGGTTAATCTCAATCGGATTCAATTGACAAGTTCAACCGCCCGCTACCGCAGGCGGTTCTGACCTACTCGTAGCGCAGCGCCACCAACGGATCGACTTTCGTCGCTCGTCGCGCCGGGATGTAACAAGCCAACAGCGCAACGACGGCCAGCAGCAACACGAGGCCCGCATAGGTGATCGGATCCGTGCGCGCGATCCCGAAAAGCAAACTGCGCAAAAGGCTCGTCGCTGCTAGCGCCGTCGCTACTCCCAGCGTCGCGCCCACCACCGTCAACCACATTCCCTGGCTCAGCACCCAGCGCAGGATTGCGCCATGACTCGCACCCAGCGCCAGGCGAATGCCAATCTCACGGGTCCGCTGATTAACTAAATAGGCCATCACGCCATAAATGCCGACGCCGGCCAGCAACATCGCCAGCACCGCGAACAGCCCCACGACCTCCATCGCAAAACGACGCTGGGCAAGCGATGCCGACACCAGGTCTTCCATGCCTCGCTCGCCAAAGAGCGGCAAGTTCGCATCGACCGCCTGCACCTGCTGGCGCAATGGTTGAGTGAGACCCATCGGATTCGTCTCAGTCTTTACAAAAACCGCCATTGCGTAGCCGACGTTCTGCAGGATAGGCACATAGAGATGTGGTTGATCAGGCTGATCGAAACCGTCAGTCTTGATGTTGCCCACGACGCCGGCTACAGTGATCCAGGGCGCCTTCGAATCGCGCGCACGTGCCTTGATGTGTTTGCCAATCGGATCCTGGTTGGGGAAATAACGTTGCGCCAATGCTTCATCAATCAACGCGACCGGTGGCGCCTGCAGATCGTCACTCGAAGCGAAGAAGCGCCCGCGCACCAGGGGCGTGCTCAGAACCCGAAAGAAGTCAGCGCTCACTTGCGAGAATTGTGCGCGTGGAGGATTGCTGTCGAGGGCGGCCTGGTCTTCGATAACGAAAGTGCCGCTGTTGTGTGGGCCAATCAAAGGCACACTGTTTCCGCCGCTGACCGCTGCATACTGCACGCCGGGCAGCGCAGTAGTGCGACGCAGGACTTCCGCGACAAAGGCGGCCCGTTTCGCCGGCGGCCGATACGGATCCAAATCCGGATTGTTCGGCACCGGCAACCAGATGCGCGCCATCAGGACGTTGTGCGGATCAAAGCCCGGCTTAACTTCCAACAGGCGGCCGAAGCTGCGCAGCAAAAGTCCCGCGCCAATCATCAACACCAGCGAGAGGGCGAACTCAACGACGACCAGCGCACTGCGAAAGCGATGATGACGAGCGCCCAGGCCGGCGCCCTGGCTTCCCTCTTTCAAATTAACGACCACGTCAGGTCGCGACGCCTGTAACGCCGGCACCAGACCAAAAAGCAGTCCGGTGACAAGTGTCACCAGAAACACAAAGCCCAGCACGCTCAAGTTGACGCCGACTTCCTGAAGGCGTGGGATATCTGAGGGCACAAGGCCGAGCAACGCATGGAGGACCGAGACCACCATCAAGAGCGCTACAACTCCGCCGATAAAAGCGAGCAGCAGACTTTCGGTGAGGAGTTGCACGACCAGCCGGCGGCGGCTGGCGCCGAGCGCCAGTCGAATCGCCATCTCACGTCGACGCGCTGAAGATCGTGCCAGCATCAGGTTGGCGATATTCACGCAACCGATCAGCAGCACCAGGCCAACTGCTCCCAACAGCACCAGCAGCGTGGTCTGCACGTTGCCCACCAGCGTCTCGCGGGCCGGCAAGAGGCGGACTGACCAGCCGGACTCCGCCGGGTATTCTTTGGGAAACTCTGAGCGCAGGTTCGCGATAAAGGCATCGAGCTTTGCTTGAGCCTGTGGCACAGTCAGACCAGGTTTCAAACGCGCAATGGCTCCCGGCAGAATTCGCTGCGCGCGGATTGGCGGTCCAAAAGGGTTCGCAGCAAAGCCGGCTGTGCCCCAAATATCGACTTCGTTGCGCAACGTTTGGCCGGGATGGCGAAAGCCGGGCGGCATCACACCGATGATGGTGTAGAGGTCGCTGTCGGCGTATACCTTGCGGCCCAGAACATTTTTGTCGGCACCGAATAATCGATGCCACAGGCCGTCGCTAATCACTACTCCTTCGGCAAAGCCCTGCGCTTTATCCTGTGGACCAAAGACGCGTCCCAGTTGCGCACTGGCGCCCAGCAGCGAAAAGTAGTTGGCACTGACCGCCAGCAGCTCAATGCGTTCCGGGCGATCAGATCCGGTGAGATTGGCATCCACCGGCCACACCGCCGAGACTTCTTCAAAGACTCCTGAACGTTCCTGCAAGTCGCGCAGCTCATCAACCGACAGACCGATATTCTCCAGTTGGCGACTGGTCAGATCGTCACGCACGATCACCAGTTGTTCGGCATGCGGGAATGGTAGCGGACGCAGCAACACCGCATTGACAACGCTGAAGATCGCTGTGTTCGCGCCAATCCCCAGACTGAGTGTGATGATCACCACTATCGTGAAGCCCGGCTGCTTCCAAAGCATCCGCGCCGCATGTCGCAAGTTTTGCCAGATTGAATGCATGATTCACCTCATTGCTCTACTGGGACCGCGGGCGGCCCGCCCGCTTGCTCGCCATCATTCACTCATCTAAGAAATTCACTCATCTAAGAGACCCGTCATCATCCAAAGAAGTCCGCCTCATCGAAAAAGTCCGCCTCGTAAAACTCGTTCGCGCCTGCGGCGCTCAGGCGGGCGGGACGCCCGCGCTCCCAGCACTCAGTTGCTACTCGTAGCGCAGCGCCACCAGGGGATCGACCTTCGTCGCGCGTCGCGCCGGCAGGTACGCCGCGATCATCGCCACCACTAACATCAGCAATGCCGCCAGACCGAGCGAAACAGGATCGGTCGGCGTCAGTCCGAAGAGTAAAGTGCGGGCAAAGCGAGTGGCCGCGAAAATTACCGGCAGGCCCACCACTACCCCGATCACCACCAGCAACAAAGCCTCACGCAAAACCAGCGAGAGCACTTCGCGCGACTGTGCGCCCAGCACCATGCGAATCCCGATCTCTTTCGTGCGCGAGGCCACCCCGTACGAGAGAATGCCGTAAAGACCGATGCTCGCCAGCAAGAGCGCCAGCCCGCCAAACAAACCAGAGAGCGTCGCCATCAGACGATCTCGCATTAGTGACTCTTCAATCATCGTCTTGAGAAATCGAAAACTGATATTGATGTTCGGATTGATCTCGCCGAGCACGCGGGTAACCGCCGTTGTGATCTCAGCCTGGGTAAGACTTGAATGAATCAGGTACTGGCCCACGACCTGGGGTCGTGGTTGCTGTGACACGGCCAGAAAAGCAATCGGTGAAAACTCCTCGCGCAATTCTTCGTACTTGCTGTCCTTGACCAGTCCGACGATTTCGTAAGTTGTCTCCGGATCGTTGGGCGTCGTTTCCACCCGAAACCTTTTACCGACGGGATTAGCCCCATTCAAAAGCTGGCGCGCGAAGGTTTCGTTAACGATGGCCACTTTGGGAGAGTTGTCCGCGTCTCGGTTGTCAAAATCCCGGCCCGCGACGAGTGGTGCGCGCAGCGTCTTAAAGTAATCCGGGCCCACCCAACTAAAAGCAGTGTTCATCTTGCGCTGGCCGTCTTCGCCCTCGAGCCAAACGTTATTGCCGGCAGCGCTGCCACTGAGAGGAACCAGTCTTGTTTCCGCGGCCGCATCGACACCGGGAATCGCTTTGATTTTCTCTAGTACCTCTCGACGAAAAGGCAGACGCCGTTCGGGCGGCAGGTTCAACCGCTCGAAGCCCGCGCGCGTGATCAGAACTCCTTCCTGCTGAAAGCCTGCATCGATTGTCAATAACTTGTTCAAGCTGCGCGAAAAAAGTAAGGCGCTGGCCACCAGCACAAGCGAAAGTGCGACCTGCACGACCACCAGCGCTCGCCGCAAACTGAATCGTTCACGGCCGGCCGTCAGCCCGCGGCCGCTCGCATTCATCGCCGCGCCCGGCTCAACCCGGGTGGCGCGCAGGGCGGGAGTCAAACCGAACAACAGACAGGTGAGGACGGCGATCCCTGCCGTAAAGCCCAGCACACGCCAGTCGGGAGCCAGGTCCAGAAACACCGTGTTGCCACTGGTGCTGAGAAACGAAACCAGAAATCGACTGAGCGCCTGGGCCAGCAGCGCGCCTGCTGCCGTGCCGGCGACGGCCAGAAGCAAACTCTCCGCCAGTAATTGACGGATGAGGCGCGCGCGTGAAGCCCCGACCGCTTGCCTCACAGCCAGTTCACGCTCGCGCGAGCTGGCCCGCGCCAACAAAAGGTTCGCCAGGTTTGCACAGGCTATGAGTAGCACCAGCGCGGCAATCGCCAGCAACAGCCAGAGCGGACGCTCGTAATCCTCGCGCAACCGCGAATAGCCGCCCCCCGCTGGAGCAGCTTCCAACTTCATTGCCAGATAGTCCTTCACGCTGACCGGCGGATAATTCGCCGGCAGGGTTTGCTGAAACAAGCTCGGAGACATTGTCTGCAAATGAGCGCCGGCTTGTTCCAAGGTCCATCCGGGTTTCAATCTTCCGGTGACCATCAGCCACCAATTGGTACCCGAATCCAGACGATTGTTCTTGCCGCTGAAGACGGCATCGGCGCAGATCGGGACGGCGACATCAAAAGTCTTTCCCACCTCCAGGCCAAAGAAATTTTGCGGAGTGACGCCGACGATCTCGAAAGGATGATCCGCGAGCGTGAGCTTGCGACCGATCACGCTGGCTTCACCGCCGTATTCGCGCTGCCAAAACGAATGGCTGATCACCACACCGGGAGAACTGCAGCCGCGCTGGTCGTCAGTGGTCGAAAAGACTCGGCCCAACACTGGTTGAACGCCAAGCACGTTGAAGAAGTCGCCGCTGACCCACAGCGCTTTCGCCAGACGCACTTCGCCGCCCTGGGCCAGATTGAAGTCGTTCGTGCCCCAGGCAGCGACGCCCGAGAAGGCTTGTTGTCGCTCTCTGATTTGCTCCCAAATTGGATTGGTAACCGAGGGGTACGCGGTGCTCTTACTACCGCGCGTGCCGCTCATGTCGGTGGGGCGCACTTCAACCAATTCCTGCGGGGCCCGTACGGGCAGCGCCTTCAAACGCACCACATTCAGCAATTGAAAGATGCTGGTGTTCGCGCCGATGCCCAGCGCCAGAGAAACGATCGCTACGAGCGTAAAGCCGGGATTCTTCACCAGCATGCGAATGCCGAAACGCAGGTCTTGAATCATGTCTTCACTCCATGTTCTCGAAAACTCCGAGAGCGTTTTCCATTGCCCTCATGCCGGTTCGCTCGTTCCGCCTGCGGCTCCGCCGCCCGATGTCGGAAGGTCTCTGACCTTCCGAAGACGTTCTTTTGTGGGAGGGGCTACGCCCTTAATTCCGTTTTCCATCAAGAGGGGCATAGCCCCAAAAAACTCAATCGGCCCCTCGGAAGGTCAGAGACCTTCCGCACATCGGGCGGCAGAGCCGCGCGGCCTCGATTCTCGAGCCAAATCGTCAGTGTCTGCTCAACAATTAATCGCCACGAACTGTCTGCAACTCTGCAAACTCTCAAACGATTTCATGAAGTTCGGTTCCTCGCGGGACGAGCCGAACAGGCCCATCAACTCGGCCAGAGCGCGTTTCTCTTTCCGATTATTGCTCGGTCTTCGAGGCCGATCCGTGGTGGTCTTCGCTGGCCCCAAAGTCGTTCGCTTCAGCGCCTCAGCCGGCGCCGTCAATTCGCGTATCGGGGTTGAGTCGACAACTGGCGGGATTCCGGCGGAAGGAAGTAACCATGGTTCCGCCGACAGCGCTTCTTCGGGCAAACGCACCGCCGCTCTGGCGCGGAAAGCATCGAAGTCGTTTACAAAAGCGAATCCGACGATCGCGACGACACCCAAAAACCTCGCCAGACTGCGGAAAAATTTGCTTTGAGAGTTTGTCATCATAGTCTTTGGTCCTTCTCAAATCGGCAATGCCTTCATGACCGATTGCCGTAGCTTAGACTTCAGTCTGAGTGGGCTTACCTATCGCTCAAGCCTGGGTCCCGCCAGGCGAATCACAGACTAAAGTCTGTGCTACTCGTACCGCAGCGCCACTAACGGATCGACTTTTGTAGCGCGCCGCGCCGGGAAGTAGCAGGCGAGTAAAGCGACCAGCGGTAATCCCACCGCGACAATCGCAAAAGTCGTTTTGTCCGTAGCCGACACGCCAAACAAGAGGCCGGACAGCAAACGCGTCAAGGCGAATGCGCAGCCGAGACCGACCGCGACTCCGGCCAGCACCAACCTCATCCCCTCACTGATGAACAGCCTCAGCACGTCGCCGCTGCGCGCGCCCAGGGCCATGCGGATCCCTACTTCGTGCGTGCGCTGCGCCACCGTGTAGGCCGTCACGCCATAAACTCCCGTCGCCGCCAGCAGCAACGCCAGCGCCGCGAAGAGCGCCAGCAGTCCAGTGTTGAAGCGCCGGGGTGAAACTTCGCGTGAAAGAATCTCATCGAGCGTCGCAACCTCGGTGACCGGCAAATCCTTATCAAGAACATGAATCTCGCGCGTGATGGCGGTCGTCAGGGTTCGCGGATCGCTGTTGCTGGTCCGCACGGAAAGCACGGCGTTTTGCGGGCCGCCGCGCCCCAACGGTGTGTAGATCTTGATCAGCGGTTTGGCCTCTGAGCCGTAGCTCTTAATCTCCTTTACTACACCGATGATTTCGTGCGGGGTGGGACTGTCGTACCCGATGTGTTTGCCCAGGGCGTCTTGGTTGGGCCAAAAGCGGCGCGCCAGATTTTCGTCGACCAGGACCACGGGCTTCCCTTCTGTATCTTCGTCTCTGGTAAAAGTGCGCCCCTTCAAGATCGGAATCCG